>Ga0272443_10000198_pt1:42500-115045 | contig 115045 bp, 111 predicted proteins | sample SSMAcet12_FD_193581 | JGI IMG/M metagenome (GOLD analysis project Ga0272443, IMG submission 193581) | Marine sediment archaeal communities from Little Sippewissett salt marsh, Falmouth, MA, United States - SSM-Acet-12 | ecosystem: Environmental > Aquatic > Marine > Wetlands >... | reverse complement strand
ACTGTTAATCACTTGGTCGGTGGTTCGAATCCGCCCCGGGGAGCCAGCTTTTTCAAGGGTTTAAGCTCTTATCCCGTCCCTCTAAACCGGCCCTTGGGACACTCCTGGGACACTTTCTGGCCACGCACTGCGGCATTTGGCAACACAATCGCAACAGCACGAGGGAGGGCAAAACGACCTCCACACGGGGCCTTTTGCGCGCGAACTGGCCCGAAAATGTCCCTAAGCCTGGCTATGCACACTTTAACAACCTGATATAAAACAAAAAATAGAAATATTTTTTGTGATTGCCTATCACCTGTTGCCTTGTGCGGCCCCGTGTGGTAGGCTTTCCCCATGGCCACGATAGAAGAGCGCACGGGCAGGGACGGCAAGGCGGTGTACCGGGCGCGAGTCCGCCTCAAGGGCCACCCGGCGCAGTCGGCCACCTTTGACCGCAAGACGGATGCGCGGCGGTGGATTGCGTCCACGGAGGCCGCGATACGCGAGGGGCGGCACTTTAAGACGAGTGAGGCCAAGCGGCGCACCCTGGCCGAGGCGATTGACCGCTACGCGCGCGAGGTGCTTCCACGCAAGCCCAAGAGCGGCCCCAAACAGGCCCAGCAGCTGGACTGGTGGAGGGCGCAGATAGGGGCTTATGCGCTGGCGGATGTGACGACGGCCACGCTGTCCGAGTGCCGCAGTAAGCTCCTGGCCGAGCCCGCACCGGGGGGCCGCGCACGCACCCCGGCCACGGCCAACCGCTATATGGCCGCGCTGTCCCACGTCCTGACCATCGCGGCGCGGGAGTGGGAGTGGATTGAGACCAACCCCTGCGCCCGCCTGGCGCGACTATCCGAGCCGCGCGGGCGCGTGCGATTCTTGGACGATGGGGAGCGCGCGCGCCTCCTGGCGGCGTGCAAGGCGAGCCCGAGCGCGCATCTGTACCCCGTGGTGGTGCTGGCCCTGTCCACGGGCGCGCGCTTGAACGAGGTTTTGGGCCTGCGCTGGCCGCAGGTGGATGTGGGCGCGGGGCGCATTGTGCTCCACGACACCAAGAACACAGAGCGGCGCGTGTTGCCTCTGGCTGGTCACGCGCGCGAGGTCATCCGGGAGTGGGGGCGCGTGCGGCGCGTGGACACAGATTTGCTCTTCCCGAACTCGCTCCACCCCGACCGGCCCATAGACATTCGCGGGCCGTGGAACACGGCGCTGGCCAAGGCGGGGATTGCGGATTTCCGCTTTCACGACCTGCGGCACTCGGCGGCGTCCTACCTGGCCATGAACGGGGCCACCCTGGCCGAAATCGCCGAGGTGCTGGGGCACAAAACGCTCCAGATGGTCAAGCGCTACGCGCATTTGAGCGAGGCGCGGTGTGTTTCAAGGGCTCATGTTGCCATGCTAGACAATATGTTCGGCGAAAGTAAAATCTTAATTAAGTAAGAAACTAAAAATATTCAAACATCAAGATAATTACACCTTATAACTATATTATATTTCTTTTTCTTCTTGACTCTATTAACCAGATCTTTTAGCATCTTTATATCAACCTCATTGGAGGGGCTTATTGCTATATAACTTATTCCGTCTTTAGAAACACGCGCAGGACCCAATAAAGTGCCTTCTAAATTGTATTCTAATTGCCCTATTGTGAGATCAACTGTATTTCTTATTTCTTTCCAGTTATGAGATTTGCTTGTAGTATGTAAATAATTTCCTGATTTACGTAAAAAATCTTTTAAGGGCTCAGAAATAGGAATATATAAGAATCTTGCGCGCTTTTCGCCATCAATAAAAATTAACTCCTGCCCTCTTTTGAGTGAATATGAAATTTTATCTAGTTCACTAGAGAGGACAGGAACTTTATATGTTCTTTTCTTTTTTTCGGAAACTTCTGGATGTGGTTCAAGCATTTCTTGCATTCTTGCCTCTATGGCACACCTTAATTCTAATATCGCGTATATGAGCGACGCTTTTGTCCCATCACGAAAGCGTTCCTTGGCTCTATCCAGGTATGCGCGAGCAGACGTTCCATAAAAATCGTTCTCTGTCATAGCCTTAGTATAAACAGGGCTCTAAGCTACAAACAAGACATTTGCCTCTTCATTCATTCGCCTCATCCCCGTCACGCAATGGAACGACCACCACGCCTGGCCGCCGCAGGGCGGGCTACGGCACCTCATCTTTCACGCGAATACAAACGGCTTTGATACCTGCGTCCGGCGCGTGGGCCGCCGCGTCCTGATTGACGAGGCCGCGTTCTTCGTCTGGGCCGATGCGCAGAACGGGGAGGGCAAAAGCCATGCCTAACCCCCTCCTTGAACTGGGCACGGGCGGGCACGCCATTGGCAAAAACCCCCTGGCCATGGGGGTGGACGCGCTGGCCGCCGCTGGGCACGCGCGCCAGGGCCTGGCCAAGGTCATGCGCAAAAAGTGCCTGGACTGCTGCGGTTTTCAAGCTGCGGAGGTGCGCAAATGCGTGGCCACCGACTGCCCGCTGTGGCCCTACCGGATGGGGGTGAGCCCGTTCCTGTCCGCCGATGCCAAGGCGCGGGGCGCGGGCCCCGGGGAGGTGGGCGATGCATAGCGCGCACGCTTTCGCAAACACCCTACGCGCCGCCAGTTTTGCCTTGAAGGGCGAGCCTGTGGCCGACGGGCGCATATACCGCTGCCATGTCAAAGACGACAAGCCGGGCACGCGCAACGGGGCCTATATCCTGTTTCCCGATGGGCGCTGCGGCCTGTATGGCACCTGGAAGGATGGCCAGTGGCACAAGTGGGTCGCTGGCGGTGCGGAGCCGAACCCCGCCCAGCGGGCCCAGATGCGCCAGGAAATGGCCAGGGCGAGGGCCGCGCGGGAGAGGGAGGAGCGGGCAAGGCACCTCGCGGCGCAAGCCGAGGCCCAGCGGCTATGGCAATCCGCGCCGCCGTTGTTTTGCCATCCTTACCTGCGGCGCAAGGGAGTCAAGAGCTATGGTCTGCGCCGGGCCCCCGACGGGCGGGCGGTGATGCCCCTTTATGATGCAAACGGGGCGCTGTGGAACCTGGAGCGCGTTGCCGATGGCGGCACCAAGCGCACCCTGCCCGGCGGGCGGGTCACGGGCCTGTACTTTCCCATCCCCGGCGCGGCGGGGGCCGAAAGTGGACCCTTGCTGATTACGGAGGGGTACACCACGGCGGCCTCCCTGCGCGCCTCCACGGGCCATTGCGTGGCCGTGGCGCGCAACGCGGGCAATTTGCTGCCCGTGGCGCTGGCGCTGCGGGCCAAGTACCCAGGGCGGCCCATCACCATCTGCGGGGACGACGACCGGCACTTGGTCCAAAATATCGGGCGCGCAAAGGCCACCGAGGCCGCCGCTGCCATAGGCGCGGCCCTGTGCTTCCCGCCCGCCCCATACAACGACTTCAACGACTGGGCGCAAGCCCTGGCCAAAGACGGGAGGGCCCCCGCATGACTGAACCCCAAACCCCCGTTGCCGACACAGTGGCCGCCGCGCAGAAAACCACGCGCGCCCTGACCCGCAGCTTTGCCACCATCACGCCCAAGCCTGTTTCATGGATTTGGCCAGGGCGCATTGCCGCTGGCAAATACACGACCATCGCCGGGGAGCCGGGGCTGGGCAAGTCGCAGCTGACCGCCCTGATGGCCGCCACCATCACCACGGGCGGGGACTGGCCCGAGGGCGAGGGCACGGCCCCTCTGGGCTCCGTCATCATCGTGTCCAGCGAGGACGACCCGGAGGACACCATCGCGCCGCGCCTTATGGCCGCCGGGGCCGAGATGACTAAGGTGCACGAGCTCCAGGGCGTCCAGCACCAGAGCGTAAATCGCACCTTTAACCTGGCCGAGGACCTGGCCCCGCTGGAGGACACCATCGCCGCACTGGGGGATGTGCGCCTGGTGGTGATTGACCCGATAAGCGCCTACCTGGGCGGTACGGACAGCCACAAAAACGACGATGTGCGGGCCCTTCTCGCGCCCCTGCAGGACATGGCCCAGCGCCGCGCCGTGGCCGTCCTGGGCATCACGCACCTCAACAAGGGCGGGGGCAGCGCCATGGCCCGCTTTACCGGCTCCGGGGCCTTTGTGGCCGCCGCCCGCGCGGCCTACCTGGTGGCCAAGGACGCCGACGATCCGGATCGCCGCCTGTTTTTGCCCGTCAAGAACAACCTGGGCGAGGACAAAACCGGCTTTGCGTACACCATACAGGGGGCCACTGTGGCGGGGGGCATTCCCACCTCCCGCGTGGTGTTTGCGCCCGGCCTTGTGGACGCCCAGGCCGACGCCGTCCTGGCCGCGCAAGGCGGGGGCAGCGATGATGGCGCGGCCAGCGCCATGGACGAGGCCGTGGACTTCCTGCGCACCGAGCTGGGCCAGGGGCCGGTGCCCGCAACCGCCGTCAAGCGCAGCGCCGGGCAGGCTGGTATTGCCGAGCGCACCCTGCGCCGGGCGCAGCGGGCCCTAAACGTAAAACCGGTCAAGGAAGGCAAGGGGTGGGTCTGGGCCCTACCGCAAGATGGCCAAGGCGGCCAAGGCCCGGACACTGGCCACCTTGGCCACCTTCCTGCCGCGCACGCGCCGATGCATGAGCGCAAACCGCTGGAAGATAACGCTTATCCCGTATGTGCAGAAGTGGGGGGCCGCCTATGACCGCCCAGCCCGTGGCCACCTTAATCGCGAACATGGCCAAGGACGGCCTGCGCCTGGCCGTGGAGGACGGGGGCACCCTGGCCTATCGCGGGGCCAAACCCGTCGTGGAAAAGCACCTGCCCACGCTGCGTGCCCGCAAGCCGGAGATCATCGCGGCCCTGAAGGCGTGCCGCGCACACGGGGCGACGCTATCCCCCGCGCACTGGCAGGCCCGCTGGGGCGCGCACCTAGCGGCTCTGAAGGCAGACGCAAGCGTGGTGTGGGTGTCGGAGGCCGTGGCGGAGTCCGTAGCACACCTGCGTACCGCCTGGGACTGGCTTGCGGACAACGACCCGCCCACGGGCACTTACACGGAGGAAGAGTGCCAGGAGCGCCTAGCCCGCGCCCGCGTGGCTTTGAGCGCCGCCGGGGTCAAGCCCTGCATCCCGCTTGAGGCGCTGGACAAAAACCACTGCGAGCGCCTGCGGGCCGAGGGGAGGTCCGAGGGCGCGCAAGAGCTCCTGGACGACCTCACCGAGCGCTGGGGCCAGATGTGCGGCGGGCCGGAATACCCCGACGACGCGCATGCCCTCGTGGCGGCGCTGGAGGATGTGAGAGAGAGGTACACCCATGCCAACACCTGAAAATACAGGCGCGATACAGGCGGGGGGGCGCTTCCGGCCCGGCCAATCCGGCAATCCAAAGGGCAAACCCAAAGGCGCGCGGAACAAGGCCACGCTGGCGGCGCAGAGTTTGTTGGATGGTGAGGCCGAGGCCCTGACCAGGAAGGCCGTGGAGCTTGCCAAGGCGGGGGATATGACGGCCTTGCGGCTGTGCCTGGAGCGGGTGGTGCCGAGCCTCAAGGCCGTTGCGCCGTGCGTGGCGGTGGACGCGGGCGGGGCCAATAGCCTCACGGGGCAGGCACGGGCTTTGTTGGATGCGGCGCTTTCGGGTGAGGTGGCCCCTGATGTGGCCGCTAGCCTTATCGGGGCCCTCGGGTGAGGTGGCCCCTGATGTGGCCGCGAGCCTTATCGGGGCCCTGGGCACGACCGCGCGGGTGGAGGAGGTGGAGAGCCTGCGGGAGCGGTTGGAGGCTTTGGAGCGGGCGATGAGAGGGAGAAAAACATGAAACAGGTCAAGGCGATGGTCTATGACGCTCTCACGCCACACGAGCGTGTGGTGGCCACCCTGGAGGCCGAGGCGCGGGGCGATGCGACCGAGGCGCGGCGGCTCGTGGAGAGCTGCCCCAAGGTCACCTACCGCGCCAACGATGAGCGCTATTCTGGCGCCATGCGGGCCATCGTGAACCTGGCCATATTCCTGGAGATGGAGCTGCGCGGGATCGCCCTGGCCGCCGCCTGGGCCATGGCCACGGACAGCGAACACCTGCCCGCCCTCCTAGCCAAGATGCTGACCCTGCACACCGCGTGGGAGCGCGCCTTCGCCGCAAAAGGCCTGGATTTCGCGCTTGTAGAAACATTCACCGCCCCCGTCCGCAACCCCGTCGTGGCCTTTTTTCTGGACACCGCCCGCGATATCCGCGCCCTGGACGCCCAGGACATGGAGGGCCACGCGGCCGCCACCGGCGCGCCCCCGCCCCTGCCTTGCGTAGAGCCCGACCCCGACGAAACCGCCCAGTGGCAAGACATGGTGGAGGGCCACCTGCGGGACTTTTTGGGGGCGTGATAGCGAGCCGCATTCCCGGCCCGATCTACGAGTCCGCTCCGCACGCCTCCGCCAGGCAGTGGAGGTAGATGGCAAAGCGCTGGCGTGCCTCGGGGGGCAGGGCCGCTACGCGCGGCACGATGGGCTCCAGGAGCGCGCGGGCGGCGGCCAGGGCCTCGGGGTCAGGCGGCAGCGCGGTGCTGGGGGCGTCGCTGGGGGGCATGACCGGAGGCATGGGGCGCCGTCATTGACCGCCCGCCGGGCCCGCGCGGCTGACGGCCTTGCAAAGTGCCGCGCCCCCGGCAAGCGCCTGGATGCGCACGCGCGACCCATCGGGCCGCAGGCCCGTCACCCCGTCGGCGTCCATCGCAAAGTCCCGCAGGCCCGGCTCGTAGAGCACCTCCTGCCCGCCCTGATAGCAGTACAGCGTCGTGCCCGGCAGCCGGGACTCCGTGCGGTGCAGGCGCGCCACCATCTCCGGCGTGATGGACACGCCATCGGCCGCCTGCGCGCACGCGGGCAGGGGCAGCAGGAGCGTGCCGGCGGCCAGGGCGAGCATCCACGCGGTCTTGTGTCTCACGGCCTTAGCCCCCCTTGCGCCCTTGCAACCCACACCAAAGAGCCGCCAGAGCTGTCCTGCTCTGGTGACCGGAGGTTAAGAAGCCGCTCATAGACGACCGCGACGGCCTTTGGGCCGAGGGCCTTGGACATACGCCGCCGCCCCCCGGCCGTGAGCCGAGAAGCGACGTGATGACGGGCACGCCGCCCGCTATGAGTGAGGTTCTTAAGCCCCGGGCGCACGCGGTTGTCCGCGCACGCCTACGGGGAGTGTAGGACACAAAGGGGCGCGGGTGCAACCACCGGGGGCGGCAAAGTGCAGTGGGTGTGGACTTGCGCCCCGGGCCGTGCAACAGTCCGCAGGAACATACGCGCAGCGCAATGCAGCACGCCCCGGAGAACACAGCATGCACCCCCCGCCCTATATCACCGATCTGCCCGACGGCCAGGCCCAGGTCTCATGGCCGCTTGCCTCGGGCCACGCGATGGCGCGCAGGTTCCCCTCACGGCAGGAGGCACAGGCCTTCGCGGACCTGCAGCGCGAGGCCCGCGCCGTGTACGCTGGGGATTATAGTGGTTGAGGCCAGTAGAGCGTCACATGGTTGGGGTTGCAGGGCAAAATCGAAGGTGGCATGACAGGTGCCTTATATCATATCGTTCCCAGGAAGGTGGAGGCCCTATGAGCAAATGGACAAAGTTTTTGCGTACGCCAGGAGCGTTCTTTGCAGATTCTTGGGCTGTGCGCAGCTTGTTAACAAGCGCCAATATCGCCAGAGATCGCAATATACAAGATGTTAAAAGCGCACCTATCAAGAAAAAAAACCCCTCCAAAAAAGGTGCTGACCTGCCCTCTTGGTACAACCCGCGCCCAGGGCCAGAATTAGCTGATGCATTAGCCAGTCTGGAGCCTGTATTCCTTTATCTGCCATGGATAGAACTCCATACGGATACCCTTATTAGCAGCATCCCACGGCGCAAGGAGTATCGTGTGTCCGGCTTGGATATATTCTGCAACCTTGACACGCACGATATTCGCCGAGAGATTTACCGCTTTACGCGCGAAAACCCAGCACTCTATCGTCGCATGCTGGCCCGACGCCTTGTGCCCCTACGCAACCGTATAGCTGGGGTTATTTTTACCTTTGACTGGGCGCCCGTTGCGCGTATTGCCGCGAACCTATGCGAGGAGCTAGGCATACCTCGCATCCTCATACCCCATGAATCCGTTTTTGCAGATCGGGACAAATATTACCGGGACATCGTCAGCGGTGCGAATGTGCCCTTGGCGGACATTGTCCTTGGATGGGGCGAAATGCAGCGCGAGATTTTCACGGAACGCGGCTACCCAGATGCGCGCTTCCGATCCACGGGCGCCCCAAAATTTGACGTGTACAAGGATTACGCTCCCCACCTCACGCGGGCGCAGCACCACCGCCTTTTTGGCCTAGACCCAGAGCGCGAGACCATCCTGTTCTGCGCGCAGCCCCTGGACTCTCAGTTCAGCACGAAGCAGGCGCGAGAAACCCAGCGCGCGGTCATAGGCGACCTCCTGGACTTCTGTGAGGGGCGCGGGGCGCAGCTCATCGTGCGCATGCCCCCCTCAAAGGACGCAATTTTGAACAAGGCCCTTCGCGAACGCATGGAGCCCAACCCGCTTGCGGCAGTGGACGAGGCCACCTGTTACCTCGTCCCGCCGGAGGAGGCCATTTACCATGCTGACCTGGTCACATCGGTCAATTCCACCATGCTCTTTGAGGCTTGGCTCATGGGCCGTCGGGCGCTATCCACCAAGTATCTGGAGTTTGACCAAATCTGGCAAAAGGTGGGCATCCCTGCCGCCAAGGGGCGTGAGGCACTGTTCAAAGAGGCCGCGGCCCTGCTGGACGATCCAGACTGGGCGCCGGATGCCAAGGGTATGGAGTGGGCTGGGCGCATGTTTGGCGTTGGGCGCTGCGACGGCAAGGCTGGGGCGCGAATATCCGCGCTGTTGTCCGATATCGCCACGGGCCGTTTCGTTCTGAACATGCGTCCTGACGCGGCCGCCCGCGCTCTGGGTGCACACCTGGAAGAAGGTACCGTCGGTATCGTGGGCATTCACTCATCCCAAGAGTTTAATCCAACAATTCGACAGACCTTGCCCGTTCTTCTGGGCGCAACCGAGACCAAGGATTTGTGTGGCCTGGATATAAATGGTCCGGCCCTCAATGGGCTTGATCTCTTGGTTAGATGGCCGCGTCATCCCATCCAAAAATTGGACGTTGTGCCGCGAATGCGGGGGCGCCCCGTTCTGCATTTAGATGATGGCCCTACACTGCCGTCTGGCCTGTCGATAATTCTGGACGACAAAACCGCATACTACGACGCTACGCGCCCCTCCCGCCTGTCTATGCTCCTGGAGGATGGGCCAGCCCTGACACCTGCGGAGCACGATCGCGCGCGCACGGCAATCAATAGGATCGTAGCTGCCCGCGTGAGCAAATATAACCACGCCCCCGACCTCAAATTGTCCTTGGGCGATCCGGCCCGCCCCAAGATTGTGTTGGTCGATCAGCGCTATGGCGATCAGTCGGTGGAGTCCGGCCTTGCGGACGCGGGCAGCTTCCGCCGGATGCTTGCCGATGCCCTGGCCCTGCAAGAGTACGATGTCATTATCAAGCAGCACCCGGACGCCATCACGGGCGGGAAGGAGTCCTATTTCGGTCCGCGCGCCACCGCCTCTTCCAAGCACACGGAGCGTGTCTTTATCGTAGACTACGACATCAACCCCTATGCGTTGATTGACCTTGCGGACAAGGTGTTCGTTGTGACCTCAGGCATGGGGTTTGAGGCCCTTATGGCCGGGCGGGAGGTGCACTGCTACGGCGCGCCGTTCTACGCGGGGTGGGGCGTCACGCATGACAAGATACGGGTGCCGCACCGTACCCGCACCCGCACGCTGGAAGACATTTTCCATGCCGCGTATATCTCCCTGTCTCGGTATTATCGGCCAGACTGGGAGAGGCGGTGCGAGGTGGAAGATTTGGTGGATTATATAGGGCAAAACAGATGACAGAACGTGCACGCGTAGCCCTATGCCTATCTGGCCAAATGCGCATGTTTGAGACGTGCATAGGCTGGATTGAAGATCTCCAGACACATCATGACGTGGATATTTTTATTCATACATGGAGCGATCGGGGTGTCTCTAGCGATCCCAAAAGAAGCCTTCCTTTGGGTTTAATAAATTTTGTTGATATTGACAAAACAGATCCGAGAAAACCTATAGACTTGAACACAGAGCATTCGTTTAGAGATATGATAATGCCAAAAACAAAAATAGATATAGATATATTATCAAGATATTTTGATTTTGTGCGGGCAGATATTGAAGATTTGCCTGATGATTATAATGAGACAAAGAGCTTGCATGGTATCTATTGCCCCAAAGAAATATTGGATTTAGGGCCTAGATACTATCATAATCTTGCTATGTTTTATAAAATTTATATGTGCGATAATTTGAGATCTGACTATCAGAGCGAAAATGGATTTGAGTACGATATTGTCATTAGAGCCAGGCCAGATAGAACTATAAAAAATTTTCAGTTCCCAGAAAATAAAATAAAACGGAACGAGATTTACATTAGGCATGGCATACAAAAAAGCTCAGGAATGGAATATATGATGGACCAATTTGCATTTGGTGGTTCAGATGCAATGAGAGCATACGCAACAATTTGGGAGAACCTGGGTAATTATTGGAATATAAATATGTTTAAAGAATTGCCTATACAAAGAAGAATTATAGGCAGATTGATAAAATTTCACCTAGAAAAAAATGGTGTGCATATTATTAATGACAAAAAAACCCAAGGAGACCTGGCTACAGATTACGTATCCTTTGAGCAGGGCATGCGCGCAACACATGTGTTTGATGAGGATCGCCCCGCGCTGGCGCGCACCATGCGCACGGAAATGGTGCACTATGCGGTGCGCGACACCAAAACGTCCGCACAGGCCCGCACACGGCTGGCTGAGATACAGGCCGACCCCCAAGATAAAATAGCCGCTCGGGCCTATATTGCCATACAAGAAGGCAGGGAGACGGAGTGCATGCGCGCCATTGGCGAGCTGCGGCGTTTGTCGCTGACGTATCCAACCGCCGATCTTTTGGAGATAGATTATCACATGCGTGCGCGGCGATGGTATGAGGCCATGCGGGTTGCGGCAGACGCCCAAGCGCGCTGGCCAGATATGTTGCGATTACTAAACTTGAAGGCAAAGATATACATGCGAATCCATAAACCAAGCATGGCAATAGAGGTATATGATGAAGTTGAGCGCTTGTGCTATTTTGATTCAGAGCGAAAAGCTTGCTATCGCGCAAGAGCACTAGCGTATGAAAAAATGGGGGACTTTGAAAAAGCAAACACAGAATATTCGAGGATACTTACTCTATATAAAGAGGACGATGGTGCACAAGCAGGAATATTACGTAATTCTTTGCGGTTAAAGACTGCTAATATAGAAGACTTCAAGAGGCTAGAAAGATTTTGGCGTGGCAAGCGCAAGGGCGAACAGAAGTACGCGCTTTTATATGCGGATTATGTTCTTCTGTTTGGTGATCAAAAGCAAGCAGAAGAAATTCGGACAGTTGCAAAGAAGTTTCCAGATGATAAAGGTATACAAAGTCGCACCAAAAAGTTTTTTTTGAAAATGGGTCAAAGCCAGGTAGCTTGAGAGTTCTCATCATAGACATAGACGGCACGCTATGCGGCCCGCCGCCGGGGCGGGACTACGCTGCGTGCGCGCCGCATCCGGAGGTTGTGAGCCGCCTGCGGGAATATCGGGCGCAGGGCTTTCGGATTGTTTTGTCCACATCCCGGAACATGCGCACCTTTGAGGGGCGGGTGGGCGAGATTGTGGCCAAAACGGTGCCCACCCTGATCGCCTGGCTGGACAAACACGACATCCCTTACGACGAGATTCATGTGGGCAAGCCGTGGTGCGGGCATGACGGGTTCTATGTAGACGACCGGGCAGTGCGCCCGGATGAGTTCGCCCGCATGGACTACACCGAAATTCGCGCGCTCTTGGGCCTGGACGATACGGGAACGGGCGGCGCATGAAACACGACCTTTTGCTCATTCCCTCTGCAAGCTATGTGGGCGCAGAAATGCGCGGGGAATTCGGGCCCCTGCCACCCGCGCTGCTCCCCGTGCGGGGGGACCTTTTGGTGGCCGAGCAGGCCCGGCACTACACCGCCGCGCCAAAGGCCAAAATTCTGTCCCTGCTGGAGGGGTTTGCGCTTGCGCCATGGCAGGCGCGCAAGATCGCGCAGGCGGGCCTGGAAACCGTGCGGGTGCCGGGCGGTCTGTCCCTCGGCGCGTCCATCATCCACGCCCTGAACATGCACGGGCGGTACGTGGACACGCTCCACATCCTGCACGGGGACACCATCATCGCCGATCTGGACATGGGTCCAGGGGGCGATGCGTTCTCCGCACACGCACCCGCAGCGGTGTACGAGTGGGATGCGCCCGCGCCGGGTGGGCAGGACACCGAAGTCTTGAGCGGATACTTCTGCTTTGCGGAGCCCTATCGCCTGGTGCGGGAGATTACGGCGGCTCGTGGGGACTTTGTGGCTGGGGTGCGGGCGTACCACGCCGCCGTGGGGATGGAGGCCCGGCGAGGCGGGCGGTGGTATGACTTCGGGCACTTGCAGACGTTTTACAAATCGCGGCGCGATTTTTCCACGGAGCGGGCGTTTAATGCGCTGGAGTTCGGGCGGCACACGGTGCGCAAGTCCTCGGCAGACACAGGCAAGATGGCCGCGGAGGTCGCGTGGTTCCGGGATATGCCACAGCACCTTCGGGTCTACACCCCGCGCCTGCTATCCGTGGATGAGACTGAGAACCAAATCCAAGGATATGAGCTGGAGTACCTGCACCTCACCCCCCTTTCGGATCTGTTCGTGTTTTGCGATCTGCCGCTGGCCCGGTGGGACAGCATACTGGGGGCCTGCGGCGCGTACCTTTCGCAACTGCGCGCTGAGGTCGGGCCGGGAGTGGCGGACACAGCAGGGCTATGCCGGGACAAGACCTTGGAGCGTCTTGCGGCCTATGCGCGGGCCACGGGCACGGACCTAGAGGCTCCCTGGACGCTGAATGGCCAGAGAACGCCGAGCCTTGCGGAGATTGCACAGGCGGCTTGGGCAACCGTGGAGGCCGCAGGGCAGCGCCAGAGCTGCATCACACACGGGGATTTTTGCTTTAGCAACATTCTGTTTGACTTCCGCGCGGAAATGGTGCGGGTCATAGACCCCCGCGGTCGGGGCCCAGACGGCGCACCCAGCCTGTTTGGCGACCCGGCCTATGATCTGGCCAAGCTTCATCACTCCGCGGTCGGGTTTTACGACCTGATAATCTCGGGCCTCTTTAGCCTGTCCGAACGCGCCGACCATGCGCTCACGTTTACCCTTGAGGCCTCGGCAAAGCATCTGGCCGTGCGAGACCGCTTCCGGACCTGGCTCCGGGCGCACGAAAATCAGGATCCGGCGGTGCTGCAAGCCATATCGGTTTTGCTGTTCCTGTCCATGCTGCCCCTCCACGCCGATCGTCCTGATCGGCAACGGGCCTTCCTGGCCAACGCCCTGCGTCTGCACCTGGAGGGCCCTGCACCATGATCGTCATTCCTATGGCCGGGGAAAGCCGCCGCTTCCGGGAGGCGGGCTACACGCAGCCCAAGTTCATGCTCCCCTTGCGCGGACGCACGGTCTTTGACGAATCTGTTGGCAGTTTTGCGCGGTATTTTGCCGATACGCCCTTCCTGTTCATTGTCCGGCCCGGTCCTAGTCATGCGGAATTTGTGCGTGACCGGGCGCGGGCCCTGGGCATTTCGGACTGGCGGGTTGTACCCTTGTCTGCCCCCACGCTGGGGCAGGCCGAGACCATCGCCCTGGGCCTGCGAGCTGCGGGAACCGCGCGGAATCAGGCCCTGACCATCTTCAACATTGACACCTTTCGCCCAGGCTTTGCACACCCAACGGCTTTTGACGTGAGGGCTGTGGATGGATACCTCGAGGTGTTTGAGGATGACGGGGCCAACTGGTCCTTCGTGGGGCCTGTGCCAGAAGATGCGGCGTGCCGCGTGGCTCGCACGACCGAGAAGGAGCCCATATCGCGCCTGGCCTGCACGGGCCTGTACCACTTTCGCTGCGCGGACGACTTTCTGATCGCCTACGACGCCAAGCGCGCCCTGGGGCCGAAGGCGTGGGAGCGGGGGGAGCTGTACGTAGCCCCGCTCTACAACGACCTCATCGTGCGCGGGGCCGACATCCGCTACGCTTGTATTGCGCGTGCGGCCGTGGAGTTCTGTGGCGTGCCGGGGGAGTATGAGGAGATTGTCTACAAAAAGAAAAAGGGTCACGCATAGCAGATTGTTTTCTAGGGTCATGCGTCTTTATGTGTCTGGCCTTGGCGTAGATAGGGCGCAGCCTCGTCGCCCAGCCCATAACTCGTAGACCGCCCGCCGCCGGGGTTTTGGGTGAGCAGGCCCTTAGAGACAAGGTCTTGGATATCGCGCAGGGCGGTGTCGGGGGAGCACTTGGCCAGCGTTGCATATTTGGAAGAGCGCATGTGGCCCCTAAAGTCATCCAACAGACGATTTAGGATCAAACGCTGGCGGTCGTTGACACCGGCTGCGTTGGCGCGCTCCCAGAAACGGGCCTTGGTCAGAACTTTGTCTAACCTGTCTTCGGACCCCGCAATTGCGCGACCCAAACAACCAAGAAACCAGCTGACCCAAGAAGTAATATCCATATCGCCGCGCTGGGCGCGCTCTAGCTCTGTGTAATACGCCTTGCGCTCGGCCTCGATCTGGGCAGATAGGGAGTAGAATCGCTGCGCCGCTCCATCTCCGCGTGCCAGGGCCATATCCACAATTGCCCGGGCGATGCGGCCATTGCCGTCATCAAAGGGGTGGATGGTCACAAACCACACATGCGCAATCGCGGCCTTCAGGACCGGGTTTTGTTCGCCTTTCGCAAGGCCCTCCAAAAACATGGCCATTTCCGCGCCCAGCCTTTCGGGTTCTGGTGCGGTAAAATGCACAGCCTCGCGCCCCAAGGGGCCCGAGACCACATCCATCGGCCCGGCGCGCCACGCGCCCACCGCAATGCGTTGCATCCCGCTGCGCCCCGTGGGGAACAGCGCGGCATGCCAAGAAAATAGACGCTCGGCTGTCAGGGGAGCGGCCACATTGCCCGTGGCATCAAGCAAAACCTCGACCATGCCCTCCACATCCCGGCTGGCTGGTTCTGTGCCACCCACATCGAGTCCCAGGCGCCGCGCGATGGATGAACGCACGTCTTCTGGCGCAAACTGTTCTCCCTCTATGGCTGCCGAGCGCACAACATCTTGGGTCAGGGTCTCCAGCCCCGCCTCTTGGCGCAGATCAAAGCCCAAAGCGCCCATGCGCCCAAGCAAAAGCCCCTGGCGGTGGCATACATCGGCCAGAACCGGGCCAATGGCATTGGCGTCCCATATAAACCTGGGCCAGGTGGCCCGCTCATGGATCCACATATCTTATTCTCCGCAAGGTATGCGGAGATTATACGGCCCATTCACCGCAGGGGGCAAGGGGGTGCGGGCACTGCACATCTCTGCCGCCCCAGATTCCTCTTGCAGTCTTTTTGAGAACAGCTGGAACAGGCCGAATTTCTTGGGGCACTCATGGGGCACTGAGGAGCAAAAAACGGCAAAACGGGGCCGCTCCACGAAGCGGGCGATGATTCCTGCGGCGGCGGAAGGCTCCACGGAAAGCGCTGGCGGATGCGCGCGACTCCCACGCCGTTCATCGCCTCCCGCTCGGGTAGGCGCGGTGGGCCCTGCACCACCACGCTGACCCTGCGCCCCAGGGCGGCCAGCGCCTCGGCCAGGTGCTGCAGAGATCGCTCCGACCCGCCATAGACCTGCGGCGCGTAGAGGCCATGCGTGAGAAGGATGTGCACGGGCGGGCACGCTACCCCACGCATGGCCCGTTTTCAATGTTGACCTCTGGGCAGGGGTCGGAACGGTGCCGCGCCACCACCCCAGATTCCTCTTGCAGTCTTTTTGAGAACAGCTGGAACAGGCCGAAATAAGGGGGTTTTCTTGGGGCACTCATGGGGCACTGAGGGGCAAAAAACGGCAAAACAGGGCCGCATTCTGCAAAAGGGAGAAAAGCCTAAAGCGCTGATTTACTTTTTGTTTTGTTTTGCGGTTTTTTGTGATTTACGGTATTGGCAGGACTTAAAATCCGCTGGGCGCAAGCCCGTGGGGGTTCGAGTCCCCCCGCCCGCACCATGTCTGACGACCTCTACACACAAATAGACCCCTTGCGAAAGTCGGGCCTCACTCCCAACTCACCATGAGGCGCAGGGGCTCCGGGCGCTTGGCTGCCTAGAAGCCGGCCATGAGGTTGGTGATGCTGGCGATGATGGAAAAGACTGCGCTGTGCGCCGCGCGGGGGTAGCGCCAGCGGTCGGACAGGATGCGAAAGCGTTTCATGCGCCCGATGGCGCGCTCGGCGCGGACGCGCGGGTGGGGCCAGGGCCAGACAGAACAGCATCAGGAACACAGCCGCGCGCATAGGGCCACACAGCACCATTTTGCGGGGATGTTCAAGCGCCCCCGGGCCGGGGCGCACACAGGAGGAGGCGGATGTGCCACGCGCCATAGGCTGACAGCGCCCAGGGCACACTCAAGACAGTTAGCAGAAATGCCAAGATGCCACCATCTGCGTTGGCGGTGCTCGCGTACACAATATTTAAGACGCCAAACCCGGTCACGCAGGCCGTGGCCGCGATGCCGCAGGCGATGAGGCCCGCCACGGCCTGGGCCCAGCGCCCGCCCCTGCGCCGGAGGACCGGCCCGCACACAAAGGCGGCCCACATCCCGGCGATGCCCAAGAGGGCTAAAACGCCCGCCACTTCCAGGAGGCCTGCAATCCACGCAAGCCGCTCGCGCGCGGCGTCTGGCCCAAACCCCATGAGCGTCAGTAGGTCCGCAAGGCCCTTTAGGGCAAAGGCCAAAGATGGGACACCGTAAATGAATGTCACCGGCGCGGCGATGAGGACAACCTGGGCCAGGGCGACCCAAAACCGGCGCGCGCCCGTCATGCGCCCTTTTTGCCCCGCCGCCCGGGCAGGAGGCCCGTCACCTCCGCCCCCGTCCGGCCCGCGGCGTGGTCCGTCAGGGGCACGGGGTAGTCGCCAGAGAAGCACGCGTCGCAGAACGCGGGCGCACGCGGGTCCCGCCCCGCAGCCTGCCCCGCGGCCTTATACAGCCCGTCCAGCGATATATAAGCCAGGCTGTCCGCGCCGATCATGGCCCGGATGCCCTCCGTATCCATGGTGTGCGCGAGGAGGTCCGCAGACGCCGGTGTGTCTATGCCGTAAAAGCAGCTGTGCGCTGTGGGCGGTGAGGCGATGCGCATATGCACCTCCCGCGCGCCGGCGGCCCGGACCATCTCTACAATCTTCTTGGACGTCGTGCCCCGGACGATGGAGTCATCCACCAGTACGACGCTCTTGTCCTTCAAAAACCGCTTGTTCGCGTTGTGCTTTAGCTTCACCCCCAGGTGCCGCACCCCCGCCCCCGGCTCTATAAACGTCCGGCCCACATAGTGGTTGCGGATGATTCCCAGCTCAAAGGGCAGGCCCGCCGCCTGTGCATAGCCTATGGCCGCGGGCGTGCCACTGTCCGGTACGGGGACCACGATGTCCGCCCCCGGCACCGGGGCTTCGGCGGCCAAGACCGCGCCAATCTCCTTGCGCGCGGCATAGACGCTGCGCCCCTCCATGAAGCTATCCGGGCGGGCGAAGTACACATACTCAAACACGCAAAATCTGGGCCTGTCCGTGCGCTCAAAGGGGAAGAGGCTCTTCAGGCCGCCGGGCCCCAGCACCACCATCTCCCCGGGGGCGACTTCCCGCACGCACTCTGCCCCGATAATGTCCAGGGCACAGCTCTCAGAGGCCAGCACATGCGCGTCTCCCAGGCGGCCCAGGGTGAGGGGGCGGATGCCCAGGGGGTCCCGCGCGCCGATGACCTCCCCACCCGCCATGGCCACCAGGGAGTAGGCCCCCTGCACCTTGCGCAGCGCGTCGGCCAGGCGCTCAGCAGGGCCGCCCCGCGCGCGGGAGAGGGCCACAAGGTGCACGATGACCTCCGTGTCGCTGGTGGACTGAAAAATCGCCCCGTTTGTGACAAGAGAGGCGCGCAGGGCCATGGCGTTGGTCAGGTTCCCGTTGTGCGCGAGGGCAAAACCGCCCGAGGCCAGGTCTGCGTAGAGCGGCTGCACGTTCCGGCGCGCCCCATCGCCCGTGGTGGCGTAGCGGTTGTGCCCGATGGCCATGTCGCCCTTCAGGCGGTCTATGGTCTGCGCGTCCCCAAAGGCTTCAGAAACCAGGCCCAGGGCCTTTTCGGCCCAGAAGTGCGCGCCGTCATGGGTGATGATCCCGCAGGCCTCCTGCCCCCGGTGCTGGAGCGCGTGGAGGCCCAGCGCGGCCAGGGCCGCTGCGTCCGGGTGGCCCTGGATGCCAAAGACCCCGCACTCGTCGTGAAAGCCGTCACCCATGGTGCGAGGGGAGCATAGACCGGCCCCGCAGGGAAATCCAGGCTTTCTGGCGCGTCATCAGGGCGCTATGCTTTGGCCCAGCGCCGCAGAGGTTCATGACCGTAAACATACAATTCACAAAAATATTTTTTTGGTACAATGAAAAGTAAAATTATCTTACAGCGGGCATGTCAAAACGCGGCGGCGGCCCAAGATCAAAGGGCATGTCCGTTCCTGGCAAAGGATGAGGTGCCGGAACGTTTTCTTCGCCTGTGAGGGAATCAGAAATTTCTTTAAATCTTTCTGTGTTAAATATTGCATATCCAGATGCATCGCCTATGATGGTCATCTGCTCTAATCGCAAGGTGACTGCCGATCGCTCGCCTGGTCCATATGTTGAGTGTCCATAGGCACTTCCATTCCCAACGTGGAATGGAACAGGAGAGTCGAAATTAACATCTAATATAGTATATTCTGGCGCGCTCCCAGGTACATTCTCCACAATATAGGTATCATGAATTCCTCTTTCTGTAAAGCCATCTACACTTATTGATGCATCAGAAAGCTTTATAAAAATTCTCTTTTGTGGTTCAAAGCCAGCCGAACCAACAAGCATGTCAATCAGATTAATAAATGTGCTACAATCACCAATAACTTTTTGACCGCTTTCTATTGTATCCAAATATTCTTGCAATTTAGGAATACCTTCATCACGCCAATCTGTCTCCTCAGCAATAAAATGAGATTTTGCAGTCTTAAAAAGGATATCTAGAGCCTCATCTTCTCTTCCAGACGCCCGGAGTCCGCTGGCCGCAAGGACAGGTTCACGCAGAACGGGCGGCAGATTCTCGGGAGCAATACTTGTTTGAGGGAGCGATCTTGCAAGATTTATAGATCTATAGCGGCCGATTGCAGGGTGTGTCCGATCTGGAAGACGCTCCATGAAGGTCTGGACAGGCCTAGCCCTAAACCAAGAGAACACCTGAGACAAACCCATCGCCGCACACCCAAAGTTCGCTGTCTTTACTCCTCTATTTTCTGCCAGGGATATTAACAAAAATATAATTCTTGCTGGAACTTGAAATATTTGTGTGTCGGCTCGCCCCGGCCTTTGCGAGACATCAGGGCGCTATGCCCTGCCCCAGGGCCTCGGCCACGGTGAAGATGTCCTTGTCCCCCCGGCCGCACAGGTTCATGACCATAATGTGCTCGGGCGGCAGGGTCGGGGCGAGTTTCATCACGTGCGCGAAGGCGTGCGCGGGCTCCAGCGCGGGCAGGATCCCCTCCAGCCGCGCCAGGGCCTGAAAGGCCTCCAGCGCCTCGCCGTCCGTCACGCTCGCGTACTCCACGCGCCCGCTCTCGTGCAAAAACGCGTGCTCCGGCCCAATGCCGGGGTAGTCCAGGCCCGCCGATATAGAGTGCGCCTCGGTGATCTGCCCGTCCGCGTCCTGGAGGAAGCAGCTTTTCATCCCGTGGAGCACCCCCGCGCGGCCGGAGGCAATGCTCGCGGCGGTCTTGCCGCTGTCCACGCCCAGGCCCGCGGCCTCCACGCCCACCAGGCGCACGCCCGGCTCGTCCAGGAAGTCCGCGAATAGGCCCATGGCGTTGGAGCCCCCGCCGATGCACGCGACCAGGGTGTCGGGCCCCTTGCCCTCCCGCTCGGCCAGCTGCGCGCGCGTCTCGCGCCCTATCACGCTCTGGAAGTCCCGCACCATAGCGGGGTACGGGTGCGGGCCGGCCACGGTGCCTATGATGTAAAACGTCTCGCGCGGGTGGGTTACCCAGTCCCGCAGCGCGGCGTTCATCGCGTCTTTCAGGGAGCGGGAGCCATCCTCCACGGCCCGAACCTCCGCGCCCAAAAGGCGCATGCGGAAGACGTTGGGCGCCTGCCGCTCCATGTCCTTCGCGCCCATGTAGATGACGCACGGGACCTTGAACAGGGCGCAGACCGTGGCCGTGGCCACGCCGTGCTGCCCCGCGCCGGTCTCGGCGATGATGCGGGTCTTGCCCATGCGCCGGGCGAGGAGGGCCTGCCCCACGCAGTGATTTATCTTGTGCGCCCCGGTGTGGTTCAGCTCATCCCGCTTGAAGTACACCTTCGCCCCGCCCAGCTCCCTGGTCGTGGCCTTGGCGTAATAGAGGGGGCTGGGCCGGCCGATGTAGTCCCGCGCCAGGGCCTCGTACTCCGCCCAAAACGCGGGGTCTTGTTTCGCCGCCTCCCACGCCTCCTGCACCTCCAGCAGCGGGGCCATCAGCGTCTCGGCCACATACCGCCCGCCCCAGCCCTGGCCGTAGTGCCCCCCGGCGTCGGGCTGGCTTGTGAAGGTGTCATTGCGGAGCATGGTGCTTTATCCTTCATGCGCCCCGCCGTGCGCAAGGCCGCTCCCCCCGGCCAGGCACATGGCGGTGACGAGGCGCACACCGAAGACGCCGCGCAGGGCGTCGTGGATGGCGTCTATGCGGGTGCGCTGGTCCAGGTCCAGCATCCGCCGCACGGCCTTCTCGTCCATGCGGAGCTTGGCCGCGAGGCCCACGTTGGTCAGGCCCGCCCCCCGCATGGCGATGTAGAGGGCCACCTTCGCGGCCTCCAGCGGGTCCAGGTACGCCACCTCTTGCCCCTTTGCGGGCGCTGAGGGGGGCGGGATGTCGTCCCGCGTCTCCATACAGCCCCCGAGCGCGGCCACCATGGCGTCCCGCGCCAGGGCCCGGGCCTCGGCCCGCGTGGCCCCGCCCGTGATGGCCCCCGGAAGGTCCGGGAAGGTCACAACCCACTCCCCGCCCGCCTCGGCCAGGTCATAGGGGTAGGCAAATGTCGTTGCGTTATCCATCGTCCAGGTCCTTTCGTGTGATGCCCAGCTGCTTACACATGGCGGCCAGCAGGCCGGGGCCGATCTCGCCCCTTTTGACCGTGGTCATGCGGTCCCCCAGGTAGACCCGCTCATGCGAGCCCTTGCCCTAGCGGGTTTCTTGATAGTCCAGGCCCCGGGCCTTGGCGAGTTTGCGGAGAAGAGAACGGAAATCTTTGTCATCCATAATCGGATTCCTTTCTTGATTGGATCATATGGTGTGAACATGATGAGTTTTCTCCCTGTGCTTAACGTGCTCCAGAATCGGACATTCCTGTCCGATTGTCAAGCGCCCTGCGCGGCCCCGATGAACGCCCGTATCCGGGCCGGGTCTCTGACGGCCCGGGGGCGCTTGAACATCCCCGCAAAATGGTGCTGTGTGGCCCTATGCGCGCGGCTGTGTTCCTGATGCTGTTCTGTCTGGCCCTGGCCCCACCCGCGCGGGGGAAGGAGCAGGACTTTGCTGATACCTACTACGCCCCCATGACATACGCGAATGTGGCCCTGCTCTACTGGGCTGTAGGTCTGCTGGACACGGCGGATGACCAAGCCGTGGAGGGCTACTTGCGCATACGGGAGTGCCCCCTGTACCAGCGCCTGCGCTCAAACGACATCGCCTGGGCCAAGGTCCGGGAGGACGCGCGGGCATCCATAGCGGCGGCCAAGGTTGCCTTCCCCAAACGCTTGGCCTTGGTCCAGCCTGTCACCCTGGGCCCTTACGACCCGAAGAAACGGGTTTTCGTCCTCAGTACAGATACTGCCATCTGGGGCATGAAGCTCTTTGAGGTGCGGGCCTCGGGCGTCACGGAGATGCTGTGCGATCCCCTGAGGCTAGAGAGTTTTGTTCCCGGCTATTCCCCCATATTTATCTTTGAGCTGGGCCATCCCTTCACCCTCAGAAGGATCCCCGTGACCCTGGATTTTGCCGAGGCTTATCTTTCCGGTGTGGCTGAGGCTTTGGATGCCTTGCCGCCGTCGGAGCGCACTCCGCAGCGTATAGCAGCTTTGCGCCAGGCTTACCTCGTTCTCAAGCTGCGCTTTGTTGCCACAGGGGCAGCGTTCTATAATTCCGGAAAAAGGGGCGCACCGCCCATTCCCCACCTCCTGGCCGTCTTGGAGCGCTATGACCTCTACACAGACCGAGACCTCACCCAGCATTTGTATGGCACAGCCGTACGCCGGGTGGAGCATGGAGACTGAAAAGAGGCCTTGACGGGTTGGGGGAAGGCGCTACACCTGCGCATACCATGATCTTTGTCGCCATAGACACACCAGACCTGGACCGCGCGGTCCACCTGGCGCGCGCTGTGGGGCCCGTCACCGGGGCCCTGAAGGTTGGCCTAGAGCTCTGGGCCGCGCATGGCCCCCGTGGCGTAGAAGCCGTGCGCGCAGCTTGCCCAGGCACCGCTCTGTTCCTGGACCTGAAGCTACACGATATCCCGAACACTGTGGCCGGTGCGGTGCGGGCCCTGGCCCCCCTCGCACCCCGGTACCTCACGCTGCACGCCTCCGGCGGAGCCGCCATGGTGAGAGCGGCCGCGCAGGTCGCCCCGGCGGGCACAACCCTTTTGGCCGTGACAGTCCTGACCTCCCTGGACGCGACGTCTTTGGAGTCTGTTGGGCAGGGCGCGGACTCAGAGGCCCAGGCGCTGCGCCTTGCGCGCCTGGCACAGCGGGCCGGGGCAGGGGGGGCCGTGTGCTCTGCGCGCGAGGCCCGATCCCTGCGCACCGCATTGGGGCCAGATGCCACCCTTATGGTCCCCGGTATTCGCCCTGCCGGGGCAAACGCGGGAGATCAGGCCCGGACGGCCACCCCGCGTGAGGCCCTGGACGCCGGGGCCACGCACCTGGTCGTTGGCCGGCCCATTACGGGGGCCCCCGATCCTGCGGATGCGGCAAACGCCATTTTGGCCTCAATTCCTTCGGAGCAGTGATCTGGGGTGCGGTTTGCGCGCCACGCGTGCCCCCATTATGGTGGCCCGGCGGTGTCTGGGCGGTATCCCAGCGGCGGCGCGGCGGTATCTGTGCGGTAGCAGGGCGGTATCACAGCGGTGGCTGCGCGGTGGCGCGATCCCGGTGGATTTTGGGCGCGCGGGGCCGGTTACGCTTTTGACTATACACCATTTTTCTTCTGGGGGCAAGGAAAAAAATCTGCGGGGCAGTATGGATCTGGGACCTCAATGCGCCAAAAACCGCTCCGCCTCCAGCGCGGCCATGCAGCCCATGCCCGCTGCCGTGATGGCCTGTCGGTAGGTCTTGTCCGCCACGTCCCCCGCCGCGAAAACCCCGGGGACTGCGGTGCACGGTGTGCCCGGCTCCACCACGATGTAGCCCTCGCTGTCTAGGGGAACATGCCCCGCGAAGGGCGCAGTGGCCGGGTCGTGCCCGATGGCCACGAACAGGCCCGTTACGCCCAGAATCTCCCCAGTGGTGAGGCGCACGCCCGTGACGCCGGACGCGTCGCCCACGACCTCCGCCACCTGGGCGTTCCATTTCACCGCGATGTTCTTACGCGCGAACAGCCGGTCTTGCGCAATTTTCTCCGCCCGCAGCGCGTCGCGCCTGTGAATCAGCGTCACGCTCCGGCACAGGCCGGACAGGTACAGCGCCTCCTCCACCGCCGCGTTCCCCCCGCCGACAACGGCGACGTCCTGCCCCCGGAAGAAGAACCCGTCGCAGGTCGCGCACGCGGACACGCCCCGGCCCTTGAACGCCTCCTCGCTCGGCAGGCCCAGCCACCGCGCCTTTGCGCCCGTGGCGATGATGACGGCGTCCGCCGTGTGCGGCCCGACGCGCAGGGGCCTTGCGGCAAAGTCCACGGCCTCCACGGCCTCCTCCACCACGCGGGTGCCCACCCGCTCCGCCTGCCCGCGCATCGCGGCCATCAGGTCCGGGCCCGTCACGGCGTCCACAAAGCCGGGGTAGTTCTCCACATCCGTCGTGGTCATCAGCTGCCCCCCCGGCTCCGGCCCCGTGAGGACGAGGGGGTCCAGGCCCGCCCGCGCGGCGTAGATGGCCGCCGTCCAGCCCGCCGGCCCCGCGCCGATGATGATGAGCTTCTCGTGGGTCACTTTGTATCTTCCTCCTCGTTCATGCGGCGCATCATCAAAAGAACATCTGCGCGCACATATCCAAGGGCCTGATAGTACGTCTCCAGGTTTGGATTTTCTGCGCGGACTATAAGCTGTACTTTGGGTACATCATAGTGCGCACGCAGCCACTCTTCCGCCGCGTGGACCAGCGCCCGGCCCAGGCCTTGCCCGCGATGGGCGGGCGCGACGGCCAGGTAGTACATCCACCCCCGGTGCCCGTCCCAGCCGACCATGACGGAGCCTATAACCGCCCCCGCCTCCCGCGCCACCAGGATGGTGGAGGATGGCCCGCGCAGGGCCCGCTCTATGTCCGCGATAGGGTCGTTCCACGGGCGGGTGAGGCCGCAGGCCTCCCACAGGGCCGCCAAGGCGGGCCCATCCGCGGCGGCGGCTCCGTCAATCATGCCCCCATCCTTTCTCTGATAACCTCCGCGACTTCCTCCGCGTCATCTAATGGCGCGTAGGCCCAGGTGTCCAGGGCCCCGGAAAAGGGGCGGGCGGCGCCGTGGGCGATGAGGTTCGCGTGGAGGCGCTCCAGCCGGCGCGCGGCTCCTGCTCTGCGCCGGGGCAGGGGCAGGATGTGGACCGGCGTGCCGGTGCTCGCCGCGTCCGAGAGCATGGAGGCGCTGTCCGCCGTGACGACGATGTGGTCCGCCCAGGCCAGCATGCCCAGATAGGGGTTCGGCCCGCACCCGTCGTAGGTATAGGCGGCCTCCAGGGCCACCGGCGGCGTGCGGCGCGAGGGCGTCACCATCAGGCCGTCGGCCCACGGGGCGAGGGCCGACAGGTCCGGCCTAAAGTGAAACGCGCGGCTCGGCCCGCCGAGGCACAGCGCCACGCGCGGGCGGGGCAGGGGCGCAAACAGGTGTGCCCACTCCGCCCCTGCTGGGGCCAGGGTTTGTGGCGTGACGCGGGTCGGCGCGGCAAGGGTCTCCACCACGTTTGGGCCGCTCAGGCCGTCGTGCGCGGGCGCGGCCACGAGGTCAAACAGGGCAGGGGGCACGCGGGGGTTTTGCAGGAAGAGCGTGAATGCCCCCGACATGCGCCTGACATACAGCGCTGCCGCCACGGCTCGGCGGCCTGCGGCGAGCACAAGGTCCGGCCAGGGCGGGGCCAGGGCGTCGCCGGAAAAAGCCCAGGGTGGCAGGTGCGCGAGAGGGGGGGAGAGCCACCGCCACGGCGGGCGGAGGTCCACGCGCTTGACCACGGCCTGCACGCCCAGCGCGGCGGCCACGGCCTCGCACTGCGCCTGCGTCCCCGCCAGGCCCTGCCCGATGATCCAGCACCGCATGGGCGCAGCCTACACCGCCCGTGGGGGCCCTGGCCACGCCGGCTGTGCGCGCTATGGGGTGTAGGCGTTGGGCGCAGCAACGTCGCTGTGGATGGCTTCGGTCGCGGGGGCAGCGTCAAGCACAGGGGCAGCGTACGCGAGATCAAACGTCATGGAGTTGAGAGCACCTGGGCCAAGATGGCGATCCATTACCTTAAACGTTTCAAGTTCCAGCCTAATCATCGTCCCTAATCATCCCTTCTTCAATCAGCTCCGCCAGCGCCCGGTACTCCGTCGTTGGCGACCCGTCGTAGAGAGCCGCTATGATGTCCTTCTTCTCCGCGCTGCCCCGGTCATAGAGGACCGAAAGAATCTTCGCATCGCGGAGCGTCGGACGCTCCTTCTTAATTACAGTTATAAACCCTTTGAGAAAATTTTGCAACCTTCTTGTGTCTCCGTCCACCACGGCCAGGGCCGCGTCCAGGGCCTCCCGCGCGGGGCCAAAGACAAACAGGGGCCGCGCACGCGCGTCTGCGGCGCTCTCCTCCCGCTGCACGCAGCCGTGGTCAAACAGCCACTCCACCTCTCGAATCATGGCGGATTTTGGTATGTCCAGGCGGGCCATAGCCTGGGACTGCGTGGTGCCGGGGTTTGCGGCGATGTCGGCCAGAATAAGCGCCCGGCGGAGGGACGAGGACGGGTCTCCATCCAAGGCCTCCACCAAAAAATCCACAATCGCCGCAGCTTTCGCCCCCCGGCTGGGGGCCTTGCGGCGGGTGTCCAGAGGCGGCGGCGTGGGGGCTGTCATGGGCCAGAGTATACCCGAATCGCCCCAGCGAGTGCAGGGGTGCCTTGCCCTGAGGCCGAGCGTGCGCTCTAGTGCGCCCGTGCCTGTTGCAAGCCCCCCCCGCCCGATTCGCTCCGCTCTGTTTGTGGTCGCGTTTTACGTTCTGACCGCCACCGCGTGTGTGGTGGCCCTGCCCGCGTTGCTGGTCCCCGGCGGACCCCTGGCCGCTGTGCGGGGCTACGCCCGGGCGCTGGCCCTTTTGGAGCGCGCGGTCCTCGGCTTGTCCTATGAGGTCCGGGGCCTGGAGAACCTCCCGCTGGGCGGGTGCATCGTGGCGGCCAAACACTACAGCACGTATGAGACCTTAAAGCTCCACCTCCTTTTGCCCCACCCGGCGATTGTGCTGAAAAGGGAGCTTTTGCGCATCCCCCTGTGGGGCTGGTTCCTCGCGCGGGCGGGGGCCGTGCCCATAGACCGCTCGCGCGGGGTGGACGCCCTGCGCGCGGCGGCGGAGGCGGCGCAGGCGGCGGCAGCGCGGGGGCAGTCCATCGTGATCTTTCCGCAGGGCACGCGTGTGGCCGTGACCGATACGCCAGGACATAAGCCCTATCGCCCCGGCGTGGCCCAGATAGCCGCCGCCACGGGCCTGCCTGTGGTTCCCTTGGCCATGAACTCTGGCGTGTTTTGGCCCCGCGGCCCCTCGGTCAAGCGCGGCGGGGTGGTGGTGTTCCGTTTCCTAGAGCCCTTGCCTGCGGGCCTGTCCAAGCGTGCCCTTATGGCCACGCTGGAAGAGCGTCTGGAGGCCGCATGCGCGGGTCTTGTGCGAGAAGCGCTTGCAGGGGGCAGGGGCGGGGAGTAGGATTGTATACATGTCGCCCGCTAGGAAGGACACAGGTTCTGAAGTGCCGGACGCCCGCTCTCGAAGGAGGGAGATAGGCCGGATGGTGGCCCGGGCGCGGCTGTATGGCCTGTTCGCCCTCATTCTCGCTGCCGTAGGGGCCCTGCTCTTTGCATACGTATACTTCGGTGTCTACGAGGGGGATATACAGGCCTCTGGTGCCGGGTTCAGCCTGATCCTCATTTGTCTTGTCCACTTTGCTCCTGCTGCGGTTCTGGCCTTCCTTGGACGCCTGGAAGACCGGCGGGCCAAGGCCCTCCTCGCCGCTCTGCAGAAGTAGCCACTCCGGGGCATGCGGGGGGTCGGGTGACATACCGTTAGCGATGGTTTAGAGCCTGGACCCGTGCCTCTTACCACTGTCCTTTTTGCTGGCCTGGCCGTTGGCATCCCTTGCCTGGTGGTGGCGCTGGAGCGCGCGCAGGCCCGCGCCTATGGCGTGCCACCGGTGCCAAGCCTGCCCTGGCTCCGGCGCAATGTTGTCAGGGCGCTAAGGCGTCACGCCCCCGCCGCACGGAAAATCGCAGAGCTGGGCAGCGGGTGGGGCGGCCTGGCCTTCGCCCTGGCGCAGGCCTTCCCTGCGGCGCAGGTCACAGGGTTTGAGCTGTCTGGCTTGCCCTATGGGTTCGCGCAAGCCCGCGCAATGATCGGTCCCCCAAGGAACATAAAGTTCAGGAAGGCGGATTTCCTAACGCAAGACCTCTCAGACTATGACGTGGCGGTATGTTATCTCCTGCCCCGTGTTCTGCGCGACGTGCCAGGCCGCCTGCCCGCAGGCTGCCTTCTCGTCGCCGCAGGTTTCCCACTCAAGGGCGTCACCCCACAAGACCAAATCGGCGGACCGCTGTTCTCCGTATACATATACAAAATACCGTCTTAGGGGGGGGAATCCAATGCTCCTAGATCCATGCTTCCTTGCGCTCTATGCGGGTCTGGCCCTGGGCGTTTTGGGGACCGTCGTGGCGCTGGAGGCCGCGCAGCCATACATAGGGCGCGTACCGCCCATTCCTTCGGTCCCCAGGGTGCGCCGGGCGGTCTTGGGTGCTCTGCGTCGCCACTGGTGCAGCACCCCCGCCGGTGCCCGCGTGTGGGAGTTAGGCAGCGGTTGGGGGGGCTTGGCGCTGGCCATCGCGCGGGATTTTCCTGAAGCGCACGTTGTGGGCGTGGAATGCCGGACCTTGCCCTACTGGGTGTCGCGGGCTCGCCTGATTCTGGCCCACGCCCTAGGGCGATGCCGCAACCTGTCCTTTATCCGGGAGGATTTCCGCGCCCTGGAGCTTGCTCCGTGTGCCGCAGCTGTGGGATTCCTCCTTCCTGATGTCTTGCGGGGCCTGCCCGGGCGCTTACCAAAGGGCTGTGTGTTGGTCAGTGCGGTGTTTCCCGTTCCGGGCCTTGTGCCCCTAGACACGCATACGGGGCCCACATTGCGGACCTATGCCTATGCCTATCGGATCGGTTCACCCCTTGAGCAGGCCGCCCAGCCGCCCGTCCCGGTCTAAGGCAAAGAGGTCATCACACCCCCCAATGTGGGCACCGCCGATGAAGATCTGGGGCACGGTGCGCGGCCCGCCCGTGCGCTCAACCATGGCCTCTCGCGCTGCGTCGTTCCCCGTGATGTCGTACTCCGTGAAGGGAACGCTGTAGGAGGTCAAAAGGGTCTTTGCCCGTGCGCAGTAGGGGCAGTGGTTCCAGGTGTAGATCTCAACTTCCGGCATGGTTCGCAACCCTTTCTATACGCCTATGGATTTCAATTTCCCGCAGGTACGCTTCTCGTTCGGCCTCTTTGAGTACCATCGTCCCAGGGCCGACAGACTCAAAGACCTCCCGCCCCAAGGCACCCGGCTCTAGGCCACTTAAGATATGCACCCGGCCCACCCCGGCGGCAAGGGCCCGCGCTGCGTTTTCCAGCTTCACGCGCATCCCCCCTGTGGCCGCGCCGCGCGCTATAAGGCCGGGGATATCCGCGTCTGCGAGGGTGAAGGCCCGCGCGCCGTCTACCAAGACCCCCGACACATTAGACAAAAACAAGAGCTTGTCCGCACCTGCGGCGATGGCCAGATCCGTGGCCACGGTGTCCGCGTTGATGTTCACGGCGGTGCCGTCCGCCGTGGCGGCCAGGCACGCGGTGGCCAGGCAGGGGGCAGCCCTGAACGCGCGGGCGATGTCCCGCCCGCTGGCCCCGGCGATGTCCCCCACAAGGCCAAAGTCATGCGGCTCTTTCGGGCGCAGGCGCACGTCCAGCCAGCCGGGGGGCACGGCGTTGAAGGCCAGGGCTTCCATCCGCGCCTTGGCCATGGCTGCGTGGACCTTCAGGGCGATGCGCCCGCCAATCTCGGCTTGGAGGACCTGTAGAGTCTTGGCGTCCGTCACGCGTCGGCCCTCGCGCTTGACCACCGGCACCCCGGATTTTTCCAGCGCCGCGTCCACCGGCCCGCCGCCACCGTAGACGAGCAGGACCCGTATGCCCCGGAAGATGAGGGCCTTTATGTCGTCCATCAGCGCGGCCAGGGCCGCGTCATCGTCCACCACGTCGCCGGACGCCTTCACGACGAACAGCGCGCCGGCGAACTTGGCCTCATAAAACGCGTTCAGGAAGAAGGGGGGGAGGCTATCGCTGGACATTGTCGCCCCCACCCCTATCCAAAGTCGGCTTCATTTTCAAGATGGCCACAGGGATCATGCCCAGGATCACGCCACCCAGAAGACCGTAAAGCCCCGCAAAGAAAACGAGCCAGCCGTCCGTATCCTCGCGGTTTTTCTTTTCTCGCACAGAGAAAGCATAAAATATGCAAGATGCGGCTTGAATAAAAATCAGAGAAGAGAATATTATCCAGAAAATAGGGGCGCCCATTTTGTCTGGATACTCCGGGTTCTCAAAGTATGTCATTGCAGAAAACAGGAGACCGGCGTGCGGGACAATGAGACCCCACCATGCCTCTATAGCTGCAACAAAAAGAACCCCGGCCATCAAAACCGCAATTCCCAATCCAATACTTCCAGCAGGAATAAGAAAGATAGATAAAAAAGCCATTAAAATTACAAAAATACAAATAGATAATAAAATAACTGATATAGAGCTATATATCCAAAATATGCACGCCCACATAAGAGAGTATCCTGGTTCTGCTTCTCTGATAACGACATGTTGATGGGGCTTTTCCGTTTTTCCCTGTTTTGGCGGATCGGACAAAACGGTGTCTTCCGTAAACTGCTTTGTGTTGTTCCAGAAAGCACGTGCACCGGCGCGCACCCCCAGATTGGGTACAGATATGCGGGACAACGACTCTTTCGCGGCGCGGTGGGCGTTCTTGGGGGTATCCAAGATCTTGGTTTGTGCTTCTGGGGACAACCTGCCCCAAAAAACGGGAAGACCCTTATCCGCGAGATAAACCAGGGCGGTTCCCCAGAACGAACCGGTGACCAGGCTTATGCCTGCGGCCAAGGCTGTCGGCGCGTCCACCGTCTTGGCCAGGCGCGCGCCGGGCGGCAGGGTGGTGGCGAAGGCCACGGGGGCCATGGCCGTGAACGACCCGGCCCAGCCGCCCATGGCCACGGTCAGGGGGAGGCCTATCAGGCCCCAGCCGGACCACAAGGCGTTTCGCCGCTTCAAGATAAGGAACAGGAGGAGCACACAAAGGAAGGTGGACAACGCCCGCCGCCCCTGGGCCTGTTGTTCTGCGGCCTTGTTCGCCGCGCGGCCCTTTTCCACCTCCTCCCGCGTGATGCCGTGGCTTATGCTGTCAAAGGCGGGGGTGAGAGCTTGGCCCTGCGGGTGCTCCAGGCCGGGCCGGTCCGGCACGGGCGTGGGCCCGAGGGGGGGCAGGCCCCGGGCCGCAAGACCAAGAACAATCACTGCGGCAGAGATAAGCACCACGCCGTAGAGGTAGAAAAAGAAGGCTCCCCGCGCATCCCGCTGCGCGTCTAGTGCCCCCGCAAGGCGAGCGCCAAAGATCTTGGACGACGCTCTGCGCGAGATGGGTCCTGGGCTGTGCGAGGTCATGGCCACACCGATCCAAGCGTATCCAGCCCCGCGGTCTCTGGCAAGCCGCACATCAGGTTCATGTTTTGCAGCGCGGCGCCCGCGGCGCCCTTGACCAGGTTGTCCAGGGCACCCTGCGCGATGACGCGGCCCCCTTGCCCCGCTACGAAGGACACGTCGGCGTAGTTGGAGCCGACGACGCTGGCCAGGGCCACGCTGTCCGTGATGCGTACGAAGGGGGCGTCGGCGTACACCGCGCCGGGCTCGGCCACGGGCTCTGCGATATCTATAAACGCGGTGGCAAATATCCCGCGCACAAAGGGGCCCGAGGTGGGCAGGAAGTTGATGCGCTCTGCCGGCGTGGCCGCACCACGGGCGATCTCGGAGATGTGGCGGTGCGTGTTTATGTTGTAGCTGCGCAGGGTCCGCGTGGCGTGGTGCGCGGCGGGTCGCGCCTCCCGCCCCAGGCCGGACGAGCCTGTGATGGCGATGACGTCCGCGTGGGCGATGCGCCCCGCGAAGGGGAACAGGAGCAACTGAACCAAAAGAGCATAGCACCCAGGGTTGGCCACCGTCGTGGCGGCGGCGATGGCCGCGCGCCCCACAATCTCCGGCGCGCCATAAGGGATGCGGCCCAGAAGCTCTGGGTGCGCGTGGGGTCCGTAGTGTTTTTGGTATAGCTCAAGGTCGGGCAAGCGGTAGTCCGCAGACAGGTCAATGACCTTTGTCTTGCCGTGCAGCGCGGCCACGGCCCCTTGCGCGGTCCTGTGCGGCAGGGCCAGGAACACCACGTCGCTGTCGCGCGCCAGGGTGTCGTAGTCGGGGCTTGTGATTCGGTGGGGCAGGGGAGCCAGGTGCGGATAGAGCGCTGCGATGGGCTCCCCCGCGTGCTGGCGGGAGGTCAGGTGCGCGAGGGAGACCTGCGGGTGCGCGCGCAAAAGGCGCAGAAGCTCCAGCCCCGTGAAGCCCGTCACCCCTACGATAGACGCCCGTATGGTGGACATAGAAAAGGGTGTAGCATCACAACAGGAGCGGGGGAAGATGGGTGCGGTGGTGGGTGGTGAGGGTTTCGAACCCCCGGCCCCCTCGGTGTAAACGAGGTGCTCTACCGCTGAGCTAACCACCCGGCCCGCGCCCCAGTATCGCCCGCCTCACGCCATATTTCCACCACAATCGCATGCCATTCTGATGATAGAAACTTTTGTTCTTTTGGCTTTGTGGGGTTGCACAGCCGCTATAGTCCGCCGCCTGGGGTGCCAGGCGGCGGTTTTTTTAGGGCGATGCGCGGGCCAGGACGCAGCTGCGTGCGCAGCCAGGTCCCCTGACGCTTTGCATAGTGCCTTGTGTCTGCCTGGGCCCTGGCCACGGCCTCAGGCTGTCCCAGTTCCCCCCGGATGTGCGCCCGCAGGGGGGCCAGGCCCAGTGCGCGGGCGGAGGGGGGGCCCTCCGGTAGGCGGCCTGCGGCGACATCGGCCTCAAAGCGGGCAGCCTCCGCCCATCCCCCGGCCTCCAGCATGACCAGAAGGCGTGCATCACAGCGGGCGTAGAGCTCGGGCCGCGGGGGCGCGAGAACCGTCACCGCAAAGTGCCAGTGCGGGGGTGGGCCCTCCGGCGGTTCCGTCTGCCAGACGGACAGAGGGCGCCCCGTGGCCTCATGCACCTCCCACGCACGCAGAACCCTGGCCTTGTGCCCCGCGTGCAGGCGTGCGGCCAGGGTCGGGTCACGCCGCCGGACCTCGGCGAAGAAGGCCTCCGGGCCGAGGCGTGTGCGCTCCGCCGCCGCGCAGGCCCGAACCGCCTCCGGTATGTCCGGGATGGGAGCCAGGCCTTCCATAAGAGCCTTGAGATAGAGCCCAGAGCCCCCCACAACGATGGGCACCGCCCCGGCGGCGAGTGCCCACGCTATAGAGGCCAGGGCCATCTCCCGCCAGTGTCCTGCGGAGCAGGGGGGCCCTGCCGGGTCCAGGACGCCATAGAGCGCGTGGGGTGCGGCGGCTAGGTCTTCTGGTGTCGGTTGGGCCGTCAGCACGGGGAGGGCAGCGTAGATCTGGAGCGCGTCGGCGTTGATGATGACTCCCCCCACCTCGCTCGCCATGCGCAGCGCTAAGGCGGACTTCCCCGCGCCCGTGGGGCCGGCGATGACGTGGACGGTCGTCGGCATCTGGGGCGTCATAGCACGCGCGCGGGGGCTGGCCCAGGCGGCGCAAAGGCGCTATGGGGTGTGTCACGCATGCAAACGTTTGTTGTTCTTGAGGGTCTGGAGATTCTGGCCCCTGTGGGTGTCCACCCGGCCGAACGCGCGGGGCCGCAGCGCCTCCTTTTGGACGTCACCTTGGAGGTGGAGCCCCCGGCCGACGACGCTATAGCCCAGGCCGTGGACTATGAGACCCTCGCGCAGGACATCCGATCCCTGGCCGCGCAGAGACACCGGGATCTGCTGGAGACCTTGGCGGCTGAGGTGGCCGCCCTCGCGCGGGCCAACCCCGGCGTGCGCGGCGGGCGCGTGGCGCTGCGCAAGCCTGGCCTCCTGGGCGCACAGGCCGTTGGCGTGGCTGTGGTGTTCTGAGGGGGGGCCTCACCCGTGGGCCTGTCGGTGGCAGGCAGCAGGGATATGCTCGCTGCGCCATAGGTCTGCCAGGGCGGCCACCAGGGCGTCTACGTCTGCAGCTTTGTGCGCCGCAGTGGCCGTGAGGCGCAGGCGCTCCGTACCCCTGGGCACGGTGGGGTAGTTGATGGGCTGGACGTATATCCCGTGCTCGCCCAAGAGACGGTCTGTCACTGCGCGGCAGCAGTTTGGCTCTCCCACGATGAGGGGGACAATATGGCTTGGCCCGTCCATGAAAGGCAGGCCCGCAGCGCGCAGGCCCGCCTTCAGCCGGACCACGTTGGTCCAGAGGCGCTCTCGCTCTGTACCGCTTTGCTGTAAGTGCTCCACAGCGGCCCGCGCAGCGGCCAGGGTCGCTGGGGGCAGGGAGGTCGTGAAGATAAACGGCCCGGCCGCGCTGCGCACGGCGTCCACCAGGACCTCAGAGCCCGCAATATAGCCCCCTTGCGCGCCGTAGGCCTTGCCGAAGGTGCCCTCAATCACGTCAAATGTGGCGCCATCCCGCGACGCGACGCCCGCCCCGCCAGGGCCGTAGATACCCACAGCGTGCACCTCATCCAGATAGGTCAGGGCCCCATAGTGCCGGGCCAGCGCCGCAACCTCGGCCAGGGGGGCGATGTCCCCGTCCATGGAGTACACGCTCTCGCACGCCACGATCTTAGGCGCGTTCACGGGCGCGGCAGCCAGCAGGGCCGCCAAATGGGCCATGTCGTTGTGGCGGAATATCTGCTTTGCGCAGCCTGAATCGCGGATGCCGTGGATCATGGAGGCGTGGTTCCCGGCGTCAGAGAACATTATGCAGCCGGGCAGGAGGCGGCCCAGAGCGGCCAGGGCTCCCTCGTTCGCCACATATCCGCTTGAAAAAACAAGAGCCGCAGCCTTGCCGTGCAGCGCTGCCACAGTGCGCTCCAGGTCCACATGGTGGCGCATGGTGCCAGAAATATTCCGCGTGCCGCCGGCCCCCGCGCCGCTCCGCTCCAGGGCTTCCCGCGCTGCGGCGATGACCTTGGTGTTCTGCCCCATGCCTAGGTAATCGTTGGAGCACCAGACGGTGACCTCCCGCGTGGAGCTGTCTTCGTGCAACAGGGCCCGAGGGAATCGGCCCACCACCCGCTCCAGAGTCGCAAAGCGGCGGTAGCGCCCCTCGGCCTTCAGCGCGGCCAGATAATCTGTGAAATATTTATCGCAGGCCATGGGCGGAGTATACGTCCATGACGGGTCAACATAAAGGGACAGGGCCAAAAATGCTCTTTATGCTTTTTTTTGATGTATAAAACGCGCGCCCAAAAGTGTTTCACGTGAACCACTTTGCGAACGGCTCGCCCCCCGGCGAAAGAAAGCATGCCCCGATCTCACCTTTCGGCGGGGTGAGGCGCGCGCGCGTTTCACGTGAAACACCTCACGCGGACAGGCATATAACAAAATTGGCCAAGACCTCCTCCGCGTGGGCGTTGTCCACCTGGCATGTCCCCGCGCCCGGCGCGCCGTCTCCGCCGTGCTCCAGGCACAGGGCCCCCAGGTCCACATCGTTCGCCTTGGCCTGGAAGAGAGAGCGCCCCAGGGCAAACACGGTATTCTGACGATTCCGGCCCCAGAAGACATGGCACGAGACCCGTATTTCCGGCAGGAGGGCGTAGAGCGCAAAACGCGAGCCCGGCCAAATGACCTCCTCACCGCGCAGGTCCAACACCCCAAGGCCCCCGGGGTGGAGACGGGTGCAGCGGCGAATCTGGGCCTCAAAGTCCGCGCGGTGATCCCAGAGGAACGTCACGCGCTCGCGCATATCCGGGTCTGCCAGGATGGTCTCCACCCGTTCACTGTGCGCCGCAGCCAGCCCCACCAAGCGCTCCATCAGACGGTAGTTAGAGACTGTAAAGTGTCTAAAGCGCCCCAAACCTGTGCGCGGGTCCGCGATGGTGGCCAAAAGGGCCCAACCGCTGGGCTCCAGGATCTCCCCCCGGGCGAAGTCTGCAGCACAAAAACGGTCTGCGGCGGCCACTAGGGCCGGGGCCACGCCGGGGAACGCTCCACCGAAGTGGTCCCACACAACGCGTGCGGCGCTGGGGGCGGACTCGTCACAGACGAGGCGCGCAGGACGGGGGGCCAGGCCCAAGCGCTCCACGTCGCTGGGTTTATTATCAAAGGCCAAGTGCACGCCGGGGACGTACGGGAGGTGGGCCATAATGTCCCCGGCTTCCACGGGCACAAGGCCGTCGCGGACATCCTTAGGGTGGGCGAAAGACACGGACTCCACAGCGCTCCGAGCGGCCAGGAGTGCCGCGCAGGCGATGCCGTCCATGTCACTGCGCGTGAGGAGGCGATAGGTGCGTCCGGGGTCAAGGTCTGGGATCACAACGCGTCCAGTGTCCACGGATTATGCGTCATGCGCAAGGTCTGCCATAACGTCGTCCACCAGGGTGCCGGTGTCTTGAGACAGGGCGCGAACGGAGGCCGCCATGGGGGCGTTCTGGCCGGGGCTGACCAAGAGGGAACCCCCCCCGGCGGCGGCAAGGGCCAAGCCTACGCCGACATAGACCGCAACGCGGGTGCGTTTTTGGAGCATACCTCCAGTATAACACAAAAGTGTTTCACGTGAAACACTTTTGGGCAGAAGGGCTACACCATGCCGATGGCCTCTTTGTATGCCTTGAGAAGAGCGTCCTCCTCCACGCGCTTGGCGTCGTCCTTTTTGCGCAGGGAGACAATTTTGCGGATGGTCGGCCCGTCAAACCCCGCGCCTTTGGCCTCTGCATAGACGTCCTTTATGTCTGCGGCCAGGCCAGCTTTTTCCTCCTCCAAGCGCTCGATGCGCTCAATATAGCTCTTCAGGCGTGCGGCTGTTGCCGTGTCGTGGTGTTGTTCCATGGTGCCCTGGCGTATAAGGGGCAAATAAGGGAGGCGCAAGGGGCATGTACGCCGATTCGCACTGTCATCTGACCATGCTGGACAACCCAGATGCTGCCGTGAGGCAGGCACGGGAAGCTGGGGTGTCCACTATGCTCACAATTTGCACGAACTTTACTGAGGAAGCCGATGATATTGTTGATTTTTCTGTTGCGCATGAGGGCGTATGGTGTGCACTAGGCACACACCCGCACGCGGCTGACACAGACTGCACCGATTCTGGCACCCTTTTACAGCGTCTCTTGAGTACACCAAAGGCGGTAGCTGTGGGAGAAACAGGGCTGGATTTTTATTATAAAAATTCAAATAAAGAATCGCAAAAAATCTCTTTTGCCAAACACATAGAGGCTTCTCTTAAAGCATCACTTCCGCTTGTGATCCATAGCCGCGCCGCAGAAGAGGACACGCTATCGCTGCTACAAAGTGACACATGGCGTGACACGCCACGGGGCGTCATGCACTGCTTCACAGGCTCTGCGGACCTGGCGCGCGCAACGCTGGACCTGGGTCTATACATCGCGTTTTCGGGCATCATCACCTTCAAAAATGCCCAGGCTTTGCGCGACATTGCGGCTTGGGTGCCTGAGGATCGCTTACTGATTGAAACCGATTCGCCATACCTGGCGCCCGTGCCGCACCGGGGCGAGCGCAACGAGCCAGCGTTCATACGCCACACGGCCCAGTGCTTGGCCGACATCCGGGGCGAATCCGTGGAAGCGCTGGCGCAGGCCACACGGGCGAACTTTTTCGCCCTGTTCACAAAGGCTCGCGATTATTTGTCATAATATTAATTATCACCCAAAAAACGATCGCTCCCTACGGTCTTGGAGTCTCCGGACAATCGCTATTGTGCCCACCTGCCGCCGGGCGTTTCTCCTCCTCTGGCCACTCTGCCTCTGCATCGGCCCAAGGGCCGGCCTTCAGGGTGTTTGCGGGCTGGGGCGGCGGCGCGACTTGCACCTCCGGCAAGGCCGGTATACTGCGCGGGAGGCCCAGGGTCGGCAAATAGGGCGTGATGTCTTCCTGCGCTGTGGCACGCATTTCCATACCCTGCCGGGCAAACTCCAGCCTAATTGCATCGGGCAGGCGTCTGTAGGCCTGGGCCATAATAACCATCGTGTGCTGGCTGCGCATTTGGCTCCAGAACAGAGGAATCTCCGGCAGCGCTATAAAAATGGTATCTTGTCCCTTTTGCATGGCAGGCGGGGTTGCCACAGCCATGGGGAAGACGCGCTGCGGGGTTAGTCCAGCGTGGGTATGGTACGGTGCGCCCAGGTCCACCACCATATCCGGCAAGACCCCCATCCGCTCCGCCACATAGGTCCGGGCGGCCTCAGGTGTGGCGATGTCTTCGGGCAGGTTGAAGGACGGGAGGCAGAGAACGCGGGCGTTGCCCTCAAAACGTTGGGGCACCGGCAGGTGCTCCACCTCTGCCATAGCGTGGACCACGCCCTTGGCGTTTTGCGTAAGGGGCAAGACAATAGCCGTGTTCAGCGTTCGTCCCCCCTCGGGCACCACAAAGTCCAAGTCTTGTGAGGCCAGGCCTGCAACCCCACCCTCGGTGCGCCCCTCCTCCACGAATAGAGAGTGGACGGCGCGCAGCGTCCCCGCCGTCCCCGCTGTGCCGATAAAGCGATCGCCCTTTTCTTCCTTAGCGTCCAGCCACTCGCGCAGGCCCTTACGGCCCGTCACCTCCGTCACATGCAATACCAGGGATCCGCGCGTGCGACTCTCTACCGGCAAGCCCAGAAGGGCGAACAGCGCCAAGAGCTGTATCTCCAGTTGTGCGTTTGGCACGAGGCCCACGCTGATAGCGTCCAGGACCCCTTGCGCGTCAAAAGCCCGCAGAGGCCCGCGCGCGTGGAATTTACCAGGCGTGGCCAGGGCTCCGCGTGGCTGCACCGGCCTTGGCGGCGGGTTTACGGCCAGGAACCAAGTCTGTGTGCGTTCCTCGATCTGATCCGGGGCGGGGTACACAAGGGGCCCCTTGGTCAAGACTGCCTCCCCATCGGGTGCCATCAAGAGGTTTGCCGTGCACAGTGCCTGCGTGGGGCTATCCGTTTTTTCGGCCGCCTCCATCACCTCCAGGGGAAAGGACGGGGCCTCTACCATGTGCCCAGACCACCGCCGGTCGTCTATGCTTGCCCCCCGGCGCGGGGCGGCATTCACGATCCCCCGGGCCAGGCCGTCGTGCAGCCAAACAGACAACTGCCCCGTCTCTGCGTCCAGGTGGTAAGGCAAGATGGCCTGCGCCTCCTCAACCCCCCGACTTGCTATGTCCACCAGGGCCCCCGTGCGCTCATTCCGCATGGCGCGGATTGTCACCTGTTGGGGCTTGCCCGGCGCCGTGCGGCGCTCTGTAATGCGCAGACTTCCGCGCTCGGGCAATTTTTGCGCTACGGCCACAAACCCCCCTACCGGCGGGAGAGATAACGCCTGCCCCTCTTCCGTGAACAGGCGCACGGGGGGCTCCTCTCCCGGCATAGAGCCTCCAGGTTCCCACTGCGGGGCGCTGTAGGCCAAGCGCAAGCCCAGAGAGGAGAGTGTGTCGCGCAAATCCGCTGCCGTGAGGGCCGCGTACTCCAGCGCCATATTTTGAGAGCGCGCTTGGGGCCCCATAGAGCGGCGGATAAGAAACTCAGCCGCCCACTTGTGCGGGAGGCGAAACAGGCAGCGGCCCCGCTCTGGCGGGGCCAGCTCTTCCAGGAAAAAACCTGAGCAACCCAGGCCCCTTTCCGGCCGCGCGTGCTCTGAGAACCACACCAGGAAATCTGCATCCAAAAGCTGTTCCGGTTTCGCGTCCGCCGGAGACGGGATGTCCGCAAGGTCCAAGAGTACAAACCCCTCCCGCGGGGCCACATGGTCCTGGACCAAGAGAAAACCCCCGTCGTGCAGCAGGTCCACCGCGTTGGTCAGGGCTTGCTTGGGTGCCGCTGTGTTGTACCGCGCAGCGGAGTAGGCCCTGTGCAAGGCCCCGTCCAAGACCACAGCGTTTAGCGCACCGGGGGCAAAGGGAGGGACGAGGGCCTCGGCACCCACGCCAATAGAAAAGTGCAAGTTGTGCAGGTGGTAAAGCGCCCGGGCCCGATTCAGCAGCCGCCGGTCTGTATCTGTAGCCAAGATACGCATGTCGGGGCGCAAGACCGCGAGAGCGTAGGCCACTGCCCCCTCTCCACAGCCCAGGAGCGCAATCTTAGACCCCTTGGGAAGGAGGAGGTGCGCCGCCAGGGTCCACGCCCGGCCCGCGTCGATAAGGGGCAGACGCTTGAGTTTCTCATGACGCTCATCCAGCGCCGCGCGGGTGAGGGCCGCCGCCTCAGTGGTCCTGACTTGGGTCATCCCGCCTAGGAGTTTGCGTGCATCTGCCACAGCCATAGGCAAAGCATGGTATGACATATCGACCCATTTTGCAAGTCTCGGCGGCGCGAAACCTTCCGGACCTAAGACAAGGAGTAAGAGGCATAAAATACTCTTTAGGTGGGGACCCTAAGCGCGCAGGGTGTGTATGCAATGTGTGTTCCGTTTACGCGCGCGCGATCTGGGCCGGACGGCGGTTGCCCCTGGCGCACACAAGGAGAGCGGCCTGGGCGATGTCGGCCACCCCCTCCTCCACCAAGGTCCAGGCACTCCGATCCGCAAACAGGGCGGCCAGGAGGGCGTTGTTCAGCCCATGGCTGGGCCGCTCTGCGGTGTATGCGGCGAGCATAGGTGTGCCAGCCAGGGCCATGTCCCCCACGGCGTCCAGCAGCTTGTGCCGCGCACACTCATCCGGGGCGCGGAGCCCTTCCGGGTTCAGGGGGCCGGAGTTTCCAAAGACCACGGCGTTTTCCAGGGAGCCCCCCCGGGCCAGACCCGCCGCGCGCATGGCCTCCACCTCGCAGGCGAAGCCGAAGGTTCGGGCAGAGGCCACCTCGGCCCGGAAGGCCGCGGGGGTGAGGGTCAGAGCCGCGTCCTGCCGCCCGATGGCGGGGTGGGCAAAGTCAATGCTGCACGCAAAATGCGCGGCCTCTGCGGGGGCGAGCATAGCGGCTTGCCCTGCTCCGCCCGACACACGCACGGGCTTGCGCACCTGAATGTAACGCCGCGCCGCGCCTTGCCGTGCAAGGCCCACGGTTTCTATGGCCTCCACAAAGGGGGCCGAGGAGCCGTCCATCACAGGGACCTCCGGCCCGTCCAGGTATACCCGTGCGTTGTCCACGCCCACGCCCGCGAGGGCGGCCATCAGGTGCTCCACCGTCCCCACGCGCGCGCGCGTGACCGCATCCTCCAAAACAGTGGACAGGCGCGTGTCCACCACGCGATTCCACAGGGCCGGGACCTCCGCGCCGCCCATGTCTGTGCGGATAAAGATCACCCCGTGATTCACGGGGGCCGGGGCGAGGCGCATGCGCACGCCAGAGCCGCTGTGCAGCCCCACGCCCCTGACCTCCACCGCGCCTTTAAGCGTCGTTTGCATGCCTTTCATCATAGGGCAGCGCCCTGCCCTACCCAAATCACCCTTTGTTGCGCCATGTTGCGGACGCTTTTTGGGGTGCCCCAAAGGTGCGGCCTACTTTTTCTTAAACAGGTTGGCCAGGAACCCGCCGCCGGCGTCGGCCTTGTCCTTGTCCTTATCCGCCGAGCCCTCAAGCATGCCCTGTAGGACTGTAGACCGCATAAGGGGAGCGATCTTGCTCATGGCCAGGGCCTCCCCCTCCCGGATATCCAGGATTTTTTGGCCCTCACTTTCGCAGCCCATGAACAGCTTTGGCAAAAAGGGAATAACCGCTGAGGGCTCCACCTCCAGCGCCTCTTTTATGTCCCCCTCCCGGACTTCGCTCGCGGGGTTTGTCCCGGCCATATTGATGACAAGGCGCAGGACCTTGTCCGCATCGGCACGCAGACTGCGTATTTCTTGTATGAGGGTTCGGCTCAAGCGGAGCGCGGACAAGGCAGGCGTGGAGACCAAAAACAAGCCGTTTGCGCGGACAACGGCTTTTTGCCGAACGGACTCAGGTGCACCGGAGGTGTCCAGGATCACAAGGGGAAACTGGGGCAGGACCATGTCCAAAATGCTCTCCATCTGCCCGTGGGCGATGGCGCGCTCCAGCATCACGTCGCCCCCGCTGGCCAGAACAGAGAGTTTTGGGGAAGCTGCGTGGAACATCCTCTGGAGGTCCTCCGCACTCCCCCTGTTGGACACCCGCGCGGCCTCAGAGAGGGTTGTCGTGGGGTCAAAGCCCATGCCCACGCCCAAAGAAGACCACCCACCAGCCATATCGAGAAGGAGAGTCTTTTGCCCCAGCTTCTCAGCGGCTGTCCAAGCGGCGGCCTGGGCCAGAGCACTTGTCCCCACGCCGCCCTTTGTGCCCAGGAGGACAAGAAGGCGGCTGTCCATCACACCTAAGCGTTCTAGGAGGGCCCGTGCGATGACCTCTGCCAGGGTCTCCACCTTCACGGGATGAACCAAGTAGTCGCTCACTCCCATGGTTATAAGACGGCGATAGAGGGCTACGTCGTTCACAGGGCCCACGACCACGGCAGCGGTCTTTTCCTCACAGCAGCCGGCCAGTTCCCCCAATTTGTCCGTAAACCCTTCGTCTATGTTGTCCGTTTGGACCATCAGCATGTCAGGGGAGGAGTTGCGCTGATACGTCGCAATGGCCGTGTCTGTGTCTCCCTCATGGGCCTCCACGGTGACACGAGCAAAACGCCAATCTTGCGTGAGAGCACGGGCGGCTTCCAAAGTCTCCGCATGGCGAGAGAAGATGGCGACAGAGGCCGTAGGTAAGAGGACGGCGGTCTGATGGCTGGGGGCAGAAGAGGACATGGGAGGGCATCCTACAGCCCTCACGCCGCCATGACAACGCGCCCCTGTCTGGCCCACGGCGCCATCTCTTTTAAGTGTCCTCTCCCCATCCCACAGCGAGGGGCAGAGCATGGCCTAGCCGCACTTCTAGAAGGTCTATGGCTTCCTGAGTCCGAGAGGCGATGTAGCCAGCACGCTCCAGGCGCGCTGCACGCATGGGCAATAGGGAGGCACCGACATAAAACACCCGCTCGCCCTGCCGGAACACAGCGCGGAAGCCCAAGGGGTCCAGTCCGCAGGGCTCCACCGCCACGGCGGACACGGACACCTCCCAATCGGGAGCAACAAAAGGCGCAGAGGCGGCTGCACGAATCTCCAGCATGGTGGAAGTCCCCCCATTCTGCGTAGATACGGATGAAGCCTATGCCTATTTGGGCCGTATGTCAAGAATTATTCGTTTCTTTCGCTAGCGCTGGGCAGGCTTTCACCAATCTCGGTCAGCAAGCGCACAACTTCCTCAGAAACGGGCTCCATCGCGTCCAGCTTTTCCAAGGCTTGGACCCTGTTTCCCTGAGCGTACAGAGCCATGGCATCAAGGCCCAGCCTGTGAATCTGAGCGTGAGGGGCCTCCAGGGCCTGGTAGGCCGACAAACCTCCACACTCAGCTTGCCCCTGCCCGGTGTACCACTTTCCTAGGCGGCATTGCGTGTGGTCCTTCAGTTCCGCCGGGTCCAAAGCTGCTCCACTGACAAGGCTGTCGGCCAACTTGCGCCGCCACACCGCGTGGTCGTATTTTGCCAGACGTGTAAGAACCCCTGCCGTCATGGCCGCGCCCTGAGAAAGGACAGCCATCAAACGCGAAATTTTGTCCCCCAGAAGGCGGAAGCCTTTGACGTTCTCCTCAGTCCCCGCCCTGTTAACGCGGGAGGTCTCCATGATAGAGGCGCAGGCCCGTGCCATCTCGGTGGAGGTCTGGTTCTGCTCCTTCAGTGCCCCTGCGATGTCGTGCATACGGGTGGTAACCTGTCCGGCATATCCCTCTATCTCCTCCATGCGCGCGCCCACCTCTTGGCTCACCTTGCGCCCGCTCTCCACAGAGCGGTTAACGGCCTGCATCGAGGCGGCTATGTCCTGGATCGCGGCTACAAACTCACGGATTATATCCCCAATTTCCTGTGTGGCCCGGCTGGTTTCGTTGGACAGGCCCTTCACCTCGCTGGCCACAACGGCAAAGCCCCGCCCGGCCTCTCCTGCGCGGGCGGCCTCTATGGTGGCGTTCAGGGCCAGGAGATTGGTTTGTTCCGCGATGTTTTGGATGCGGGAGATAATCCCTTCCATTTGTTTGCAAGACTCAGACAGGCGATCTGCCTCTCCTGCAGTCTGGGCCACCGTGGCGTGGATGGAGCCCATAGCCTCTATGGCTTCCCGGGCGACCGCCCCACCGCTGACGCTGGCCTCTCGCGTCTGCTCAGAAGAGTCCAGTGCGCTTTGGGTGTTGTCCGTGATGGTCCCTATGGTGGCGGTCATCTCCTCCACCGCGCCCGCGATGGCGTTGACACCAGAATCCACGTTGCGCGTGGCCTCGATGGCCTTAAGAGCCGCTAGGAAGATGTGATTGGCCTCCAAGGAAACGCTAACGGCAGCGTCAATCATTTCCTGTGTTGAGGCCGCGCGGGACCCACTTGCCATGATTCTAGTGTCCCCCTCCTGACGTGACGAACGCCCAGGCCCAGTGTCGCCTTTTAGGTGTAGACATGCAACCCTACATTCATGAGTAAGCGCCCCATGCCCTATACAAGGCGGGGTGGCAACAGTACCATGCGTGGGCCTCCCACAGTTCCTCAGCCCGCCCAGAAAGGCCGCCCATGATTCCACAGCGCACAAACAGCCGCACTTCTGCGCCCGCGGCTGTGTCCGGAGCGGACAGCATGGCACAGCTGGGCGTGCTCCTTGGGGGGACTGTCACGACGCTTGTGATTTGCTTGGCCCTGGCCCTGTTCCTGGATGGGGTTCTGCGTGCAGAAAAAGTTGTCGCGCGGGATGCAGCCCTGTCCAGGGTGACGCAAAGTTTAGAAATAGCGGAGGGCGCTCTGCGCACCGCTGCGACCCTTCTGCGCTCCGGGCAAGAAATGGAGGGTCTACCCCCACCCAAGAGTTTTGATCACCTCCTCCTCGCGCGCGAGGATCGCCCCGGGATATGGACTTTTGAGGACATTTACGTCTACCCCGCTCCTGAGAGCGAGCGCGGGGTGCGCTGGACACCCCCTACGGACTTTGGCCGTTGGGCTCGCCATGTCCAGCTTACTGAAACGTCACACGTCCATGTCTTTTCTGAGTTTCCGGGTCTCGAGGCCCCTCTACAGAGAGGCGGGGCAGACCTTCCCTTTGTGATGGTCCATGCCTTAGGAACGGAAGAAACAAACTCGATTCTCCTGATAGGCCTAACGCGCTTTTCCACCCTCCTGGGGGAGCGTGCCCCTGGCGGCATTGCAGTGTCCTTGGTCATGCAGGACGGACAGCAAGATCCTCGCACACCGCTCTATGCCCATGGAGGCGTCCAGAGCAAAGGTGAAGGCGCTGCATTCCACCTGTCTGCTGCAGGGCGCGTATGGGAAGTTAGGGTAGAGCCTGACCTGGGTTCTGGGGCCCACTTTCTGACCTATTTGCCCCTCTACGCTGGAGGGGCTGGTGCATTTATCACCCTCCTTCTCCTCTTTTTTGTCCGGCTACAGGGGCAGGCCGCCCGTCGCTTGGCTCAGGCCAACAGATCGCTGGAGAACAAGAACACCCAGATGGAACGCGCCTTGGTCGCGCGTGAGCAGGCGACGGAGGCCTTGCGCAAGGCAGAGGAAGAAAACCGCTCCATCATAAACTCTGTAAGTGATGTTATTTTTGAGATAGATAGGCAAGGACACCTCCTGTTCCTCAACGCAGCCTGGCGGGTCGTGACGGGCACGGAGCCTGATGACGCTCTGCAGACAGAGCTCTTTGCTTTTTTGCCCGAGAGAGATCAGCGTCGGGCCCATGCGGCCCTGTTTGCTCTTATGAGTGGGGATACAGAAGACACCCCAGACACACAGCGCCTTATGACTGGCCTCCGCACTGCGGGGGGCACTTTCCGCTCTGTGGAAATGACGCTGCGCCGAATAGAACAGGGCAGAGCGGCTCCACCACGGATTGTGGGCACAATGACGGATGTGGAGGAGAGGGCGCAAGCCCAGGCGGCCCTTATAGAGGCCGAAAAGAAATTCCGTGCGATTGTGGAAAACGCGGCAGGCGGAATATACCAGATGACGCGCGAAGGGCTGTATATCAGCGCGAACCCGGCCCTGGCCCGCATTCTGGGTTACGACAGTCCTCAGGACCTGATGCGCAACGTGAAGAACGCTCACCGGGCGGTTTATGCTGACCCTGCGTCCCGTGCTGCCTTTATCAAGACCCTTGAGGAACGGGGCCAGGCCCACGCGCCGGAGGTAGAGGTCGTCCGGAAGGACGGGACTCACATCTGGGTGAGTGAGAACGCCAGGGCGGTCCGGGACCAAGAGAACGACAGGCGGGCCATTCTGTACTACGAGGGCTCCCTGGAAGACGTGACGGCCCGCCGGGCGGCGGAGCGTGCGCTGCGTGAGGCCAAGCTGGCCTCCGAGGCTGCCAACAGATCTAAGACAGAGTTCTTAGCGAACATGAGTCATGAGCTGCGCACCCCCCTGAACGCCATCATAGGCTTTGGAGAGATTATCCGGGGTGAGGCACTGGGGCCCATCGGCTCTCCTGAGTACAAAGAGTACGCAGCAGAAATTCACGAAAGTGGGCGGCGCCTTATGACCGTCATAAACGAGATTTTGGATATCTCCCGCATTGAGGCTGGAGAGCGTCACCTGTCCGAGGCCGCGTTGGACCTGGCCATCGTGGCAAAGAGTGTCTGTGTGGCCGTGGCTCTGCGGGCAGAGGAGGCCGGCGTGCGCCTTGTGAACGCAGTCTCTGGACCCCTGCCCTTCATCGGCGAGGAGCGAGCCCTGAAGCAGATGCTCTTGAATCTCCTGTCTAACGCCATCAAGTTCACCCCCGCCGGAGGACAAGTCCGCCTGGAGGCTCGGCGGATAGAGGGCGGCGGCCTGACCCTGTCTGTGACGGACACGGGTATAGGGATGGACCCCGAGGAGGCCCAAAAAGCTTTGACCCCCTTCGGGCAGGTGGAGAGCGCCCTCAACCGAGAGGGGTCTGGCACCGGCCTGGGCCTCACCCTGGTCCAGGCCCTCGCTCGCCTGCACGGTGCCGAAATCGCCATCGTTTCCCAAAAGGGCATCGGCACGACCGTCACCCTCACATTTCCCCCGGAACGGGTGGGGAGTGAAGGATAGCGGCGGTGCCAGGGGCCTAGACAGCCCGGAGACGGCCCGCCACAGAGTGTATCTGCCCCGCGATGTCGGCCAGGGCCTTCGCAGCAGCCATCTGGGCCGCGCTGGGCCCCTCCTGCGCGAGAGCAGTGGCGGCGTGCTGCGCCCGCAGCTGCGCTGCATCCTCCCGGCTCTTTCTGGCCTCCTCCGCCAGCATAAGCGCGGCCAAAACAAGAGGTTGCACCTCCCCGGACGCCGCGCCGGAGCCCACAATCTCCCGCACCAGGGCGTCCACCTCTTCAGCCAGCGCCCCCACTGACCCCTCCTGCCCCTTTGGGCATGAGACGGCGTAGGTCCGCCCGTTTATGGTCAGGTTCAGCGCGGTCATGCCTGTGTGTCCTCGCCCAGAACGCCCTCAATACCCTGTATCGCACGGTCCAGCGCCGCCACGGCCTCTGCCCGGGCATCCGCCGAAGCGGCCTGGCCGGGGACCACCGCTGGCCCCCCAAACATATCTCTCTGTGTGCCCTTTATGGCCCCCTGCGCGTGCGCCGTTGCGCCCTCCAGCGCCGCCACAGCACCCCGCACGGCCTCTACAGCCTCAACCAGCGCGGCATCACCATCCATGTGGACAACTTAGCCGCCCGGCCCGCGCCCGGTCAAGACGCAAGAGCGGACGCCTTGGCCACCTGCCGGTCTATCATAAGAAGGTCCGCTTCGCGCGAGAGCCTGTGGTCCCCGTCCTCAATCAGGATGAGCCGCGGCGCGGCCTTTGGAAAGGCCCGGCGGATTTTTTCTGCGGTGCGCCACGGCACCACGGCATCCGCCCGCCCCTGGAACATCGTGATGGGCGTAGCCAGGTCGTGCGTGCGCTCCAGAAGCATGTGCCCCCGCGCTTCGTCCAACAGGGCCTTTGTATATGTGTTGCCCATGAAGGTGCACTTTCCGTCCTTGTCCAGCGCCGCCTTCCGCGGGGCGTCCAGCTTGTCCAGGACCCCCCACTGCGAAAAGTCCGGCGCGGCGGCGATGGTCACCACGGCCCGCACGCGTGGCTCTGACAACGCCAAAAGCAGCGCCACCCAGCCTCCCATGGAGGAACCGATGAGGGTCAGCGGCCTCCCCTCCGTCGCGTGCTCCACCACGGCCCGCGCGTCCGCGAGCCACGCGCCCAGCGTCCCGTCCGCGAATCGCCCGCCCGATAGGCCGGTCCCGGAGTAGTCAAACCTGAGGAACCCCTGCCCCCGCTGCGCGCAGGCCTGCTCCAGGTGCGTGGCCTTCGCCCCCGCCATGTCCGAGGCGTAGCCCGAAAGGAACACCGCCGTGGCGAGGTTTTGATTGCGCGGCGGCGTGTAGCGGTACGCCAGGCGCGGCAGGCCGCCCCCCCGCTCCAGGTGCCGCACCGCCGCGCCCGCCGCCGTGCCCATATCTTGTGCCACGCTCGCCATGCGCCACACTCTACCTTAAGTTTTGGGATAGGGATAGGGGGGTTAGGCGTTCAGGTGTGGGCCGGCGGCAGGTTTTGCGTCAAGAACGCCGGGGGTAAAGGTGACCTCTACCTTTATGGGGTCCTTTGCGTTTAGAACATCTGCAAATGTGGGCGCAAGGCCGCCGGGCTCTGGCTTCCCAAGAGCGCCCAGGTCAACTTTTATTGGTTGGGATGGAGTCGCAGCCGCTTCAGCCTCCGCAGGGGCCGCGGACTCCGCCGCGGGTGCTGCGGCCTCTGCTGCGGGTGCTGGGTCCGACTTAGCGCCTATATCCCAGTCTACGTTCAGTTTCTTGGCGAAGTTTGCTTTTACCTCACCAACTTTATAGGGGCGACGTGTTTTTTTATCATAAAAAACCCAATCATTTGCCAGTCTAGCTCTCTGGCTCACGCAATCGGCGGCTATAGCGTTATCTGGTCTTCTCAAAAACTGTCCAGCTGTACCGGCCCCCATAAAGTGTGCCAGATAGACATCCACCACATCCGGATTATGCACACCGGCGCTGCGCAAGTGATTTATATTCTGTTGCCTGAGTTTCAGAAGGCCTACTGTAGACGTGGCCACGTCCGCGCGCGCCTCAAGAGACACGCCCGGCATAACTTCCTGCCATGTGCCTTTAATAAACTGCCCTATACCATAGGCACTACTCAACCTTTCGCCCGTTTTAGGGTCTATAGGTCGGGCCGTTGGCCTGAAATTGCTTTCAACTTTAACTATACTTAATATGTCATTTTTTGCCCTAGCTATTGCTTTGGGAGATTGTCCCGCCATCTCGCGGTCAATTGTTGCAAGTATTTTCTGTTTAACGGCATCTTTGCTCGCATTTAATTCCGGTTCTGCTATCTTCTTCCATTCTGCATACACGCCGCCCAGGGCGTTTTGGTCAAAATTCGTTCCAAATGTGCGGTTAAAGGTTCCCGTCAGGTCGCGCAGCCAACCCTGGACACCGCCTTCGCCGAGTCCAAACCCCTCCGGTCCGCGCACCCCGTTCTCTAGGTCAAAGAGGTAGGTGAAGGCGTCCTGTATAAAAGAAGTTGCGCTGTCTTGATCGGCCCGAATTATTTCTGATATAATTGCAAAGATATAAGCCTCACTTGGTTCCCGTCTTCTGTCTTTTGGGGCGCCCATGACATCGTCTGGCCCAACAAGAGCGCTGGAACCGCCAGCCGCACGAAAATCTTTTGAGAAACCCATCCCACACCTCCCTCATGCAGGCCCCTTTTCGGGACTCTTACTTCTACTACACCCCCATTGTAGTGGGGGGCGCGGGTGCGTGTCAAATTTTGGCCAGGGCCTGCTCCACGATGTCGGCGCGGTTGAGGGTGTAGATGTGCGCGTGCGCGGCCCCCTGGGCCCTAAGGTCGCGGATCTGGGCGGCCAGGACGGCGGCTGGGCCTTCGGCGGCGAGGCGGGCCTCCAGGTCGGCGGGCACGCGGGCGCGGCACTTTGCGGCAAATCGGGCCATGGCGGGGAAGTCGTGGACGGGCAGGAGGCCGGGGACGATGGGCACGGCGACGCCTGCCGCGCGGGCGCGGTCCACCAGGGCCCAGTAGTCCGCGTTGTCAAAGAAGAACTGCGTCACGGCGCGCTCCGCCCCGGCGGCGACCTTGGCCTTTAGGGTCTCTATGTCCTCGGCCGCGTCGGCGGCGTCGGGGTGGACCTCTGGGTACGCGGCCACGGAGATCTCAAAATCGTGCACATCCCTCAGGGCGGCGATAAACTGCGCCGTGCTGCGGAAGTACTGGGGTCCGGCGAAGTCCGCGAAGGTGCGCCCCGGGGGCAGGTCCCCGCGCAGGGCCAGGATGTGCCGCACCCCCCTGCCCCACAGGTCTTGCGCATAGGCCAACAGCGCCTCGCGGGGTGTGGTGAGGTAGGTCAGGTGAGCGGCCACGGGGACGCCCGTGCGCGCGGCGACCGTCGCAGCGGTGGCCAGAGTGCCGTCCTTTGTCGTGCCCCCCGCGCCGTAGGTGACGGTGAAGAGCGCGGGATTCAGGACTGCGAGGCGCGGGAGGGCTGCCTCCAGGGCGGCGGTGGCCTGGGGCGTCTTGGGGGGGAACAGCTCAAAAGAAAAGCGCATGGGGCTACCTACACGCCCCCGCAGCCGCTTGGCAACAAGCACCTTGGCCCAGGGCGCTCCTTAGGCTACGATAGGCGCTCATGGCGATTCAGCAACCTAGCAAGGGGAAGGACGGCGCGCCGCCCAAGGGCGGGGGCGGGGCGACGGCCCTTTTGACCGCGCGGCCAAAGGCCAAGACGTACGACCTTAGCCAGATCACGGTCCTTTTGGTGGAGGACTCGCCCTCTATGCAAGGTATATTGACCTCCATGCTCCGGGCCTTTGGTGTGCATGATGTCCTGGCGGCTAACAGCGCTCTGGATGCCCAGGGCCTCGTCACCTTCACGCAGTCCCGGAAGAAGGGTTCAGACGTCCGGGCGATCGACATTGTCCTGACGGACTATATGATGCCCGACGGAACGGGGCTGGACCTTGTGGACTGGATCCGGTCCCACAAGGACGAGGAGATTCACTTCCTGCCCATCATCATCATCAGCGCGCATACCACGGGGCAGATTGTCCGGCAGGCGCGCGACCATGGGGCGAATGAGGCCCTGGTAAAGCCCATTGCGGGGGGGAATCTGGCCGCGCGCATCTTGAACCTCATAGACAACCCTCGGCCCTTCGTCCGCGCGCCGGGCTTCTTTGGCCCGGACCGGCGCCGCAAGGACCTACACTTTCAGGGTCCGGACCGGCGGGTGATGCCTGCAGAACTGATAAAGGTGCGCCATGAGCAACTCTAAAACGCCCGCCCTGGTGGAGGTTCTTCACCGCGTGAACCGCCTAAAGCTCCGCGTGGGGGGTAGCCTTACGGACCCCACGCCGGGCCAGATTGACCCGAAGGCGATTGAGGCGGCGGACGCTGTGGTGGCCCAGGCCGTGGTGGAGGGCAAAGAGCGCCTGGCGGAGGTGATAGACCGCCTGACCAAGGCCTGGATAACCCTGCGGGACATGCCCGCTGGTGCGCCGGAGGACAAAGCGCGCGAGGCACGAAGCGCGGTATTCTTTCTCGCGCATGAGATCAAGGACATGGCGGCCCTGTGCGGCTATGACCTTATTGCAGAGTTTGCGGAGAGCCTGCGGGACTACATAGATCGCGCGACTTTGGACATGGATGCGCGGCGCGTTATTGTTCAGGCCCACGTAGATACTCTGGCTGCTGCCCTGCGTGCAGGAGTGGTCGGCGGCGGAGACGCTATGGCGCAGCAGCTCAAGGCTGCGATTCGCGCGGCGATAGAAAAATACCGCTAGATTGCCCGGACAGACGTTAGGCTGCATGCGCCCACAAGGCGCCCTTTATGCCTGCCAGCATCGCGGTGTGGGCCGCCAACTCTTCGGCAGAAGGTGCATGGTGCCGAGCCGGGCGTACAGGGCGCTGGAGCGGCGTCAACCCTCCACCGGCGGAACCTGCACCCTGCTCCCCTCCGCTCTCGTCTTCTTGTGCGAGGTTCAGGCCGTGCTGCCGCCCACCCAGAAGCTCCAGGTACACTTCGGCCAGCAACTGCGAGTCGAGCAGCGCCCCGTGGTAGTCCCGTGCCGTCGCGTCTATCCCAAAACGGCGGCACAGAGCGTCCAGATTCGCCGGGGAGCCGGGGAACTTCCGCCGTGCCATGTCCAGGGTGTCCACAACCCGTGATGCCTCTAGTCCCGGGTGTCCCACGGCCTTTAGCTCGCAATTCAAAAAGCCCATATCAAAAGCGGCATTGTGGATGACCAACCGCGCGTCACCGATAAAGTCCAAAAAGTCCGTATAAACCTGCGCGAAAAAGGGCTTTTCTGCCAAAAACGCGTTCGTCAGGCCGTGCACTGCTACGGCCTCTGGCGGCACGGTGCGCTGGGGATTCATGTATAGCTGGAGCGAGCGGCCCGTGGCGATGTGTCCTTCCAGTTCCACTGCCCCCACCTCCACCAGGCGGTGGCCGTCAGAGGGGCTCATCCCCGTGGTCTCTGTGTCTAGGACAACCTCACGCATAGGGGCAATACTATGCCCCACTGGCCCAGCTGGCGCAACATGGCCGCGATGGTGCAGCACGAACGGCGCCCCCCTGCGCGACATCCTGGGCGCGGCCCTTGAAGACAAGACCAAAAAAGGCCAATATTACCATCCCGGCGTGTGCCGAGGTGTGACAAGGAGGCCCCTGAGTGTCCAGCGCTGCAGAAGAAATCAAAACCACCTCCCACCAGCTGCGCGGTGGCATCGCCGCGGCCCTGGCCGACCCCGCGCTGCCGCGCTTGTCAGACGACGACGAGGTTCTGCTGAAGTTCCACGGCTCCTACCAGGGCTATAACCGCGACACGGCCACGGCCCGCAAAAAGCAAAAGCTGGACAAGGAATGGGAGTTCATGGTCCGCGTGAAGCTCCCCGGTGGTCGCATGACCCCGTCGCAGTATCTGGCCCTGGACGCCCTCGCGGACCCGCACAGCAACGGGAGCCTGCGCATCACCTCCCGCCAAGGGGTGCAGTTCCACTGCGTAAGGAAGGGGAATCTCAAGCCCCTCATCGCGGGGATAAACGCCGCCATGATAACCACTTTTGGCGCGTGCGGGGACGTGGTGCGCAACGTAACCTGCTTCGCTCCGGCCAGAACGCCTGTGAACGCCGCTATGGAGACTCTGGCGCAGGCGCTGCACGCCGCGACCCTGCCCCGCTCCACCGCGTACCACGAGATTTGGGCCGACGGGGTCAAGCAGGACATCGTGGAGGAGCCGCTGTACAAGGACGCCTACCTCACGCGCAAGTTCAAGATCGGCATCGCCGCGCCTGACGACAACACCATAGACGTCCTGACCAACGACCTGGGCCTCTTGGCCCGCGTGGAGGGCGGGGGGATACAGGGCTACACCCTGTGCCTAGGCGGCGGGTTCGGCTGTAAACACAACAAGCCCGAGACCTACCCCCGCATGGCCACGCCCATCGCCTTTGCAACGCCAGATCGTGTGGTAGAGGCTGCCCTGGCCGTCGTGGCCCTCCTGCGCGACCACGGGGACCGAGAAAACCGCCAGCACGCCCGCCTGAAGTACGTGGTGGAGGAGAGGGGACCAGAGTGGATCAAGGCCATCCTAGACTCTTACCTGGACACGCCCCTCGCACCTCCGCCGCCCCTACCGCGCATAGAGGTGGCAGACCACTTTTGTTGGCACGACCAAGGCGATGGCCTGCTTTATTTTGGTTTGCCCGTCACCAGTGGGCGCATCAAGGGCGCAACGCGCGCCGCCATCCGGGAGCTCGTAGAGCGCTTTCACACGCCACTTATTGCCATGCCCACGGAGGATCTTATCTTCTCCGACATTGCGCCTGAGGATCAGGCTGCCGTAGAAGACGTTTTCCGCGCCCACGGCATACCGCTAGCCGCAGACCACGCCCCCGTGGATCTGCACGCTATGAGCTGTGTGGCCCTGCCCACCTGCGGCAAGGCCCTGACGGAGGGCGAAAGGGCGCGAGAGCCCATCATCGCCGCCATAAAGGCGGAGATGGAGCGGCATGGCCTGGCGCGCGAAAAACTCTCCGTACGCATCACCGGCTGCCCAAACGGTTGCTCTCGCCCCTATACGGGTGACATCGGTATCGTGGGCCGGGCACCGGGCATGTATGCCGTGTACGTCGGTGGAGATTTTTCCGGCACACGCCTTTCATACCGCGTGGCGGACAAGGTGCAGGTTGACTACATCGCTTCCTTTCTCTCGCCCTTTTTTGCCGCCTTCGCAAAGGACAGGCTCGACGGGGAAGGCTTCGGGGACTTCTGCCACCGCGTCGGGCCCCTCACCCGCGACACTCTGGCTGCGCGCGGTGCGGGTTCGTGACAGAGCACGAGACAGAGGCCCTGTGCGCGGCGGTGGGGCTGAGGCTGACCCGGCCCCGGCGGGTCCTCCTGCGCGTGCTGCGCGAGGCCACAGACCACCCCTCTGCGGACCAAATCTTCGCCCGCGCCCGCGCTCACGACCCCGCCATCGCCTTGGGCACAGTCTACCGCAACCTGGGCATCCTTGAGGAGGCAGGGATCGTCACCCGGCACGCCTTTGGTGAGGGCTACGCCCGTTACGAGCTGGCCACGCAGCAGCACGGGCACATCATTGACCGCGACAGCGGTACAGTGGTGGAATTCACAGACCCCGCCCTGGAGACCACACTCCAGGCCATAGCCCAGGCGCGCGGCTTTCGCCTGGCAGACTACCACGTCAAACTCTGGGGGGAGCGGGAATAGGCGCGCCCTGGATCTGCCCAGGCTCAGGACGGGCCTCTCTCAAGTGCTCCAGCACCGCCAGAGCATCCGCCCACGCTGCGGGCTTGCCCTGCGCCGGCGTACGCAGGAGATACGCCGGGTGGTACGTCACCCGCACCGGCACACCCCCCGGCCCCGCGTGCCACCGGCCCCGCAGGCGCGATATGGGGTCCGCGAGGCCCAGCAGCGCCGCGGCCGCGACCTTCCCGCACGCCAGGACCACCCGCGGCGCGGCCAGCTCTATGTGCCGCAGCAGTATCGGCCGGCACGCCTCCACCTCCCCCTCCGTGGGCGTCCGGTTCCCCGGCGGGCGCCACAGCACCGCGTTCGTGATATAGACATCCCGCGCCCGGCTCCACCCCGCCGCGCCCAGCACCCGGTCCAGCAGCCGCCCGCTCTCCCCCACGAACGGGAGGCCCGCCCGGTCCTCCTCCGCCCCCGGGGCCTCCCCCACCACCATCAGCGCCGCCCCCGCCGCCCCGTCCGCGAACACCGCCCGCGCCCGCCGCGCGATGTCCAGGTCCGTAAAGCCCTCCACCGCCTTGCGCAAATCTTCCAGGGACCTGGCCCCCGCCGCCAGGCCCTCCGCCACAGACTTTGCCGCCGCCGGGCCCAGAGGGGCGGGGGTTGCGGGAGGCGCAGTCTGAGGGACGGGGAGAGCCTCCCGCTGGTCCGCAGGCGCATCGGCCAGAAGCGCCGTGACCCCAGCGTCCGCATAGAACGCCAGAACACTGCGCGCATACTGTCTTAACGGATGGCCCACCCCCCCAGTGTGGGGGGGTTAGCGCGTGAGGGCAAGGGGGTTAGGGGGCCGGAGCCAGCTTTGGTGCTGCTCCAGGGTCACCACTGTGGTTGGATATAGTCTCCATGACCCATTGTGCAACGGCAGCCAACACCCCTATCAAAGGCAAAGCTCTTTCCAGAGCAGGCATTATCGTTGGCATAATAGAGGCCATAGTGTCTGCTGACATGCCCTTGGGCATTAGGTTCGGCAACACAGCAGCAATCAGGTCTCTGTTTTGTAGTCTAAACTTGCCCGCTTCTTCGGCAAAATCCGGGTCCGCCTCGGCCAGGCCCTGACTTATCAGGGCCAGACCCGTGATCTGCTCGGGGGTGATACCCAACTCAGCAAGCGTTTCAGGGGTTATCTTTGCGACCTCTTCTTTCGTCAAGATTCCGTCTATGTCTCCTATGGCCCCAGAAGCCCTGTTGAACAAGGCCATATGACCAAAGAAACCGTCGGCCTGGCCGGGCGCTCCAACCTCCCCACCCAGTGTGGCGAAGGCGCCGAGGCGCGCGATTTGCTCTTGCCAGCTCAGCCCGTTCAGGCCCAGTTCGGTCAGCTGCGCATCCGTTAACTCGCCCAACGCTGTCTGTGCCGCAGCCTCCAAGGCCGCGAGTTGCGCCACCCGTGCGGCCTCCTCGGCCGAGGCTGCATCAACAACAGGGGTTGCAGCCTCTTCCCGCGCTGCGAGAGCGGCCACTCTGGCTGGGTCCGGCCCCATGTTAACGGGGGATGCGGGCTCTTCCACGGCCGGGGGAGTCTCGTTCGGAGGGACCACGCCCGGCAGAGCGTTTTCCGCAAACGTGACGGCCATTGTCTTCGCGCCCGTTGCGGCCTCAGGGGCCGGTTGTGCTTTTTCGGGAGCGGCGGGCTCCGGCGCGGGATCTGCTGCGGGCTCCGGCTTCGGCGCGGGCTGTACCGCGGGTGCCACCTCGCCCGAGAGGCGATACACCCGGCCCAGAGCCTCCACCACCTCGGGGATATCTGGGGCCAGGTTTTTGAGGGCATCCGGGTCCACACCCACCTTATTCATTAATGCACGAACGCCGTCGTTCAGTTCCATATCACCGCCGCCAAGACCGCCCAGGCGCGCCTGCAGCGCCTCATAGGTGGCGCGGTCCAGGCCCACAGCCGCATCGTAAACGAGCGGTTCCGGGGCGGGAGGAGAGCTCTCCCCCGAAAGAGTAGCGGTGAGGACGTCCTGCAAATGTTGCAGTTTCATCAGGGTGTTAACTTTGCCAACGACCCCCCCCAAAGCCGCGTTCAGGGCAGGAAGGTTGCTGGGGTCCACATCGGCCTTAACCTTGAAGGCCGCGAGCAGACGTTCCACATAAGCGGTGTCTGTGTTTGCCCCTTCTCCTGCCATCCCACACCTCCTTATCACCGCGGTTTGTCCGCACGTTATTTCCTTATCTTCATAGTGCCACAGGCGGGGGGTGGCGTGCAAGTTTTTGGCGTGGGATAGTGCGGGCCATGCTCTGGTGGCTCCTCGCGGCGTATCTGGCGGGCTCTGTGCCCTTTGGGCTGCTCCTCGCGTGGGCGGCGGGCAAGGGGGACATCCGCAAGGTGGGCTCGGGGAACATCGGGGCCACGAACGTCCTGCGCACGGGGAGCCGGGGCCTGGCGGCCCTCACGGTCGTGCTGGACGGGGGGAAGGGGGCGGCGGTGGCGCTGCTGGCAGGGCTCTATCCTGTCTATTTTTTTCTGTTTGCGTGCGAGAGTCTGAACAGCATATGTGAGCCGTCTGTAGCTGCCCTCATATCAGGTCTTTTTGCCGTTCTGGGCCACTGCTTTCCGGTGTGGCTGGGGTTCCGGGGTGGCAAGGGGTTTGCGACGGCCCTGGGCGTGTTCCTGGCGGCGGTGCCGCTGGCCGGGCTCGCGGCGTGCGGGGCGTGGCTCGCGGCGGCGTGGGCGACGCGCATCTCCTCCGCGGGGGCCCTGGCGGCCCTGGCGGCGGCGCCCGCCGCAGCTCTGGCCGTCTACGGCCCCTGGTCTGCCGCGGCGGCCCTGGCCATCTCCGCCCTCGTGGCGGCCCGGCACGCGGGAAATATCCGAAGACTGCTGGCCAGCACGGAGCCGCGCATGGGGGGAAAGGCGCCATGAGCCTGTTTGCGGCCCTGTCGCGGCCAAAGCCTGCGGGCATGGACGAGGCGGAGCGCCTGGCCTGGCTGCGCCTGGCGCGGACGCCCACCATAGGGCCCGTCACCTTCCGGCAACTGGTGGGTGCGTACGGCACGGCGGGGGCGGCGCTGGAGGCTCTTCCGAGCCTTGCCGCGCGGGGGGGCAAGAGGGGTTTTGCGCCCTGCCCAGAGGCCGTGGCCGTAAAGGAGGTGCAGGCCGTGGCCCGCGCGCGTGGCCGCCTCATAGCGTTAGGCGAGGCTGGGTACCCGACCCCACTGGCTGCGTGTGAGGACGCACCCCCGATTCTTGCGGTGCTGGGCGACCCGGCGCATCTGGCCAGGCCGTGCGTGGGCATCGTTGGGGCCCGCAACGCCTCTCTCCACGGGCGGCGGCTGGCGCACGCCATGGCCCGCGACCTGGCCGAGGCCGGGTGGTGCGTGGTCAGCGGCCTCGCGCGCGGCATAGACACGGGGGCGCACACGGGGGCCCTGGAGGCCGGGGCGACGGCGGCGATCCTCGCGGGCGGAGCGGACGTGGTCTACCCACGGGAAAACGCGGCGCTGTACAAAACCATACGGGAGGGGGGCTGCGTTGTGGCAGAGTCCCCCTGGGGGCAGCGGCCCATGGCGCAGCACTTCCCGAAGCGAAACCGTATTATATCAGGCCTCTCGCGGGGGGTGATTGTCGTGGAGGCCACGCTGCGCAGCGGCTCCCTCATCACCGCCCGCGTGGCGGGGGAACAGGGGCGCGACGTCCTGGCCGTGCCCGGCTTCCCGGCAGACCCGCGCGCGGCGGGGCCAAACCACCTTATCCGTCAGGGGGCAACCCTCGTGCGCTACGCCGGGGACGTGCTGGAGGCGCTGGCCGAGGGCGCGATTCCTGTGCGGCGGGGCGTGGCCGAGCCGCCGCAAGTGCCCCTCGTGGCCATGGAGGAAGAGCCGCCGCAAGACCTGCGCGAGGCCGTGTGGAGCGCGCTCGCCCTTGCGCCAGTGGACATAGACGGCCTGGTGCGGGACTTGGGGGCCCCTCCCGGCGCGGTGCACATAGCGGTGTTAGAGCTGGAGCTGGCCGGGCGTGCCCAGCGCCTGCCCGGCGGACGCGTAAACGCCGTGGGCTAGGCCAGGCCCAGCGGCGCCGGACGGGCCAGGGTCTCGGGCGCGTGGCGGGTCAGGGCGATGGCCTCCGCCGTGCAGTTGGAGCCGGTGCCCGCGATGATCGCCGCGCCCGTGCCGCGGGCGAGCGCGATGGCACGCTCAACGACCGCGCGGTGCTCGTCGTGCGTCAGGGTTGGGCTCTCCCCCGTTGTGCCGCAGGGCACCAGGGCGCGCGTGCCGTTCTCTACCTGAAACGCCACCAGCCGCTCCAGCGCGGGCCAGTCAATCGCGCTTGCTCCCGGGCCCGTGAACGGGGTAAGCAGTGCGGTGATGGAACCGGAAAAGCGCAGCGCGGACGAAATGGGGGCCACTGTATGCCCCAAGGCCGGGGGTGGCAAGGTGCCGTTTAGGGCCAGGTCGCTTTGGGGACTTGTGGCGCGCATAGGATTCTTGGCCGCGCCTGTTACCCTACTATATGGAATTCCCTGCTTGTTTTCGTTGCTGCTTTTTTCGTCCATGCTTGCCATAACCGGAACGAGCGGGGCGGACGACAAAGATATATTATTGATATATTTTATACTTTTTACGCATTTTTTCGTTTTTATAGGAATAATTTCTGTTTGGTTGCATTGCTTTCGGGGCAATTCTTTTAATCAGAGGAATTTTTATCATACGATAGTATCAAGCTTTATTGGTGTTATTGGATCATTATGCGCAATTATTTACTTTTCTGATTTAGAAAATCAATCGAGAGATATATCAAGTATAATAAATACAGATAGAGAATATTCCCATTTTTTCAGTTTTTACTTTATTAAATTGTATTTTTTTATATTTGCATTCCTACTGTTGTCGCTAATCGTGCACCAGCTATGGCTCTTCTGGCGCGCGCCGATGTGCCTTTTGCTGGCCGCAGCGTGCCTTCTGTTGGCCTCTGCACCCACACACGCGGCGGAGCGCGCGCTGGAGTTCGCGGCCGAGGGGGACTGGGCTGCGGCGCGGGCGGAGTCGATACGCGCGGGCGACCCGCTGGCCGGGCTCTTCTCCCCACCGCTCCGCCATGCTATAAAAGCGCCATGGCAACAAGCGGCGGCAACGGAGGCAAAAGCGTCTATGGCACGGGGCCTGGGGGGCAGCCGCTTGCGACGCATACCCTGGCTGTTCTTGTGGACAACGAGCCGGGGGTCCTGGCCCGCGTCACCGGCCTCTTTTCCGGGCGGGGTTACAATATAGACAGCTTGGCCGTGGCAGAAACAGATGCGGGGCAGCACCTCTCGCGCATTACCCTGGTCTGCACCGGCACGCCTGCAGTGATAGAACAAATCAAGGCCCAGCTGGAGCGCTTGGTGCCCGTCCGGCGCGTGGCGGACCTGACCATGGAGGGCCCGTTTGTGGAGCGGGAGCTGGCCCTGGTGAAGATCGCGGCTACGGGGGAGCACCGGATAGAGGCCTTGCGCGTAGCGGATATCTTCCGTGCGCGCGTTGTGGACTCCACACTGGCCTCCTTCGTATTTGAGGTGACAGGCTCTGCAGACAAGGTCATGGCGTTCTTGGACCTTATGCGCCCCCTGGGCATGGTGGAAATCTCCCGCACCGGGCGGGCGGCGCTTGCACGGGGAACGGTCTGCTTCTGTGAAGATCGCACAACGTAAATACTCTAAACCGGTTCTTTCTGCCTTTGGAGAAAAGCGACATGGCCCAAGATACTATCTCCCGGTTTCGCCTGCTGCCCGTTGTCCTGGGCCTGGCCAGCCTGGCCTTCATCGCGCATGGGGTGTCCTTGGCCCGCGCGGTGGAAATGATGAAAGAAGAGTCAGAATCTCCCCCAGCATTTGAGACTGGAACAGAAGAAAACGCAGAAAAAGATGACCAATCTCTCGCCCCCCCAGAGAGCTATGCCCCCCCTCCCGGGGGGTGGACGGACCCGGAAGATACAGACGCTGGAGGCGCGGACGCCAGGGCTGCAGCGGAAGAGGGTCTGGCCGCCCGGGCTAAGGCCCTGGATGCGCGGGCTGTAGAGCTGGACAACCGCGCGGCTCTCCTCGCAGCCACGCAAAAAGCTCTGGAAGAAAAGGTGGCCGCGCTAGAAGCCCTGCGCGAGGAAGCCAGCGTTGTCGTAGAGGCCCGAACCCAGGCACAGGGAAAGCAGGTGGCGCGCTTGGTGAAAATCTACGAAGGCATGAAGCCCGCCGACGCGGCACGCCTGTTTGACGCGCAGGACCCGGCCCTCTCGGTGGCCGTAATGCGAGGGATGTCCGCGCGCAAGCTCTCGCCCATCCTGGCCGCTATGGAAGCGGACCGCGCACGCACGCTGACCGCGATGCTCGCCCGCCCTGCGCCGCCACAACGGCCGGCCCCTGACCCGGAGGGGCAAGCCCAAGCCCAATAAGACCCAAGCACAGCCACCGCGATTGCGTACGCGCAACACGGCGTGTACCCTTTTGCCTAACTGAGGGGGAGGCAGGGATGCGCGTTATTGTGTGCGGAGCGGGGCAGGTGGGCTATGACGTGGCCGCGTACCTCGCACGGGAGGACAACGATGTCACCGTGGTGGACCAGGACCCAACCCTGGTCGCGCGGGTAAACGATGCCCTGGACGCCAAGGGGGTCCTGGGTCACGCCTCGTCACCTGACGTCCTGGCCGCAGCGGGCGCGGCCGAAGCGGACCTCATTCTGGCCGTCACTCGGCAGGACGAGGTGAATATGGTTGCCTGTCAGGTCGCCCATTCTCTGTTTGGGGTACCGAAGAAGATCGCACGGGTACGCTTACCGGCATATCTGGATCCGGCGCATTCCAATCTCTTTTCCCGCGCGCACATGCCCATAGATGTCCTCATCTCCCCCGAGGTCGCAATCGCCGAAGACATAGACGAGCGCCTGAGCGTCCCAGGCACAAGCCTTGTGATTCCTCTGGCCGGGGGTGCGGCATATCTTTTGGGTGTTGTGTGCAGGGCGGACTGCCCCCTCCTCCACACGCCCCTTATGCAGATCCCGATTCTGTTTCCAGACCTGGCGCTGCACATCCTGGCCCTTGTGCAAGGTGGGCGGCCCATGCCGACTGGACCTGCATCACAGATCGGCGTGGGGGATACCGTGTTTTTTGTTGTGGCTGCGGCCCACCGCGTCCGTGCGCTGGAGGCTTTTGGGCGCCGCGATCCGCGCGCACGCCGGGTGCTCATTGCTGGTGGGGGCAACATAGGCGCGGCCTTGACACGCACGCTTCGCGAACGAGAGCGGCAGTACGATCTGACCATTGTGGAGGCCAACGAAGCCAGGGCCCAGGTCCTCTCAGAAACGTTTTCGGACCTCATCGTGCTTCACGGCTCCTCCTTGGAGCACAGCATCTTGGAAGAAGCCTCTGTAGGGAATGTGGACACCATTGTAGCGGTCACGTCCAGCGACGAGACGAACATTTTAGCGAGTCTCCTGGCCAAGCAGTGTGGCTGCGAGCGCGCCCTGGCACTCGTCGCCGGGGCGTCATACGCTTCCCTCGTAGGGTCCCTGGGCATAGATGCTCTAATCTCCCCCCGGGCGACCTTGGTCACACAAATCATGCGGCATGTCCGGCGGGGAAGGATCCGGGCAGTCCATACTCTGCGCGAGGGCTTTGCGGAGATCATGGAGGTGGAGGTCGTTGAGGGCGGCCCACTCGCGGGGCACAGCTCCGGAGACCTCCCCTTGCCCCGGGCCGTGGCCCTGACCGCCATAATCCGGGGAACCGATGTCCTCATGCCAGTCCCCGACCTTGTTCTCAGGCCCGGAGACTTGGCCATTCTCATGGTCCCACAAGGCCAGGCCAGAGCCGTAGAAAAAGCCCTTCACGTCCGGGTGAGCCTGTTTTAGGCCGTGTGGCCCCTTGGCCCCATCGCTTCGGTACCCTATTGTGACCCCATGGCCCGCCTAGTTGACGATGCGTACCTAGAGATTTTGGCCTCCGCCATTTGCCACGACCTGCTCTCCCCCATAGGGGCCGTGACGAGCGGAGTGGAGTTTATAGAAGAAGCGGGTCCCGGGGCGAATATAGGTGCCGATTCAGAAGCGCTAGACCTCATCGCTGCGAGCGCACGCGCCGCAAGCGCGCGCCTCCAGCTTCTCCGTGCAGCTTGGGGAGGAATGGGGGCCAATGCAGATTTCGGCCCGAACGATGCGCGGACCAGGATGGACGCCCTTCTGGGGTTGGAGTCCCGCGTAGTGCAGGACTGGGCACCGGAGGACCTATCCTCCTGGAGCGGACCGGGCGCGGGCAAAGCTCTCCTGCTTGCGCTTATGGTGGGGGCGGAGTGCCTGCCTCGGGGGGGCACCCTACGCGTGCGAGAGCAGGCACAAGGCCTGCTTATAGAAGCGACGGGGGAGCGCGCATCCCTGAGACCACACGTAGAAGCAGCACTGCTGGGCCAAACAGCGGTGATTGACCTCCCCCCAGACACGGTTCACGCCGCCATAGCTGGTCTACTCTTGGCCCGGCACGGCTTTGCTCTCTCCCCCCGTGCGCACATGGAAGGCCGTGCGGCATTTTTCCTGAAGCGGGCACCCTAAAAGCAAAAGGCCATGTCATCTCAGGTTTTTCGCGCGATGCACTTCCGTCCGTCACCGGTCCTCCTCCCCCTGAAGAGGTATATAGAGATCAAAGCGGGTGCCCTTTCCTGCAACAGCGTCCACGGTCAAAGCGCCAGAGTGCGCTGTCACCACCCCATGAACCGTGGACAGGCCCAGGCCTGACCCCTTCTCGTCGTCCTTAGTGGTAAAGAAGGGCTCAAAGATATGCTCCATCACCTCGGCAGAGATTCCGGGGCCCGTGTCTGCAACTGTGATGCACCCGTAGCGAAACCCCCGGGCGAGGTGACCAAGAGACAGGCATACCCGGCCCGGCACGGGCTCTTCTATATGAATGGGAAACAGGCTCTCGGGTGCCGGCAAGCTGGGAAGAAGGCTCCCATGGCCCCAAGCGGCCTCAGCCCGGACAGACTCTAGACCAATACGGATACACCCTCCGCCACCGACCTTTTCCTCTATCGCATCCCGAGCGTTCAGGGCCAGATTGAGAATAGCCTGCCCCACCTGCGTCGCGGACCCCCAGGCGGACAGTGGCTCAGGAGGTGTTGCCTCTTCCACCTCTATGCCGGGAGGCACAACGGGCCGAACAAGGAGCGCCATGCTCCGCACAGGATCTGCCAAAGAGAAGGCCGCGGGTGCTGTGTCCGTACCGCGCGCGAAAGCCCGTATTCGCCCGAGCAGAGCCTGGCCCTCGTCAGCCGCACGCAGAATCGCCAGCGCGCCATCCCTCTGGGCCTCTGCGGGCCCCAAGCCTTGAACCAGAAAGCCCGCCTGCCCCTCTATCGCCGCCAGCAGGTTCCCCAAGTCATGCGCGATCCCCCGAGCAAGGCGGCCCAAGGCCTCCATCTTCTGGGCCCGTGCAAGCTGAATTTGCACATCCAGGGCTGGCGCGCCGTCTTGAGCATCCCTCTCCATGTTCACAACCTAAGGTATCAGGCCGGCCCTCGTAAAGCGCCTGAGCGCGCGAGTGGGCGCACTAAAGCAAAAACCCTTCGCCAAGGTACACGCGACGGACACCCGCATCCGCAGCAATAGCAGCCGGAGGCCCTTCCATCAGAACCTGGCCTTGGTGGAGCACATAGGCCCTGTCCACAATGCCCAGGCAGTCCCTAACATTGTGGTCGGTGATCAGGACACCCAAACCTCTATCCTTTAGGTGTGCAACAAGGTCCCGAATATCCCCCACAGCGATAGGGTCTATCCCGGCCAAGGGCTCGTCCAAAAGAATAAAGGACGGGCGACTTGCCAGGACCCGGGCGATTTCCACACGTCGCCGTTCCCCGCCCGAGAGCGCCAGGGCTGGCACACGGCGCAGGTGGGCGACCCCGAACTCAGCCAAAAGGGTCTCAAGGAGGGTCGCGCGGGCGCTGGGGCCCAGATCTGCCTGTATCTCTAGAACGGCGCGGACGTTGTCTTCCACAGAAAGGCTGCGGAAGATGGAGGCCTCCTGGGGAAGATAACCCAGGCCCGCGCGAGAGCGGCGGTGCATGGGTGCGCGGTCTATGTCCATGCCATTCAGGCGCACTACCCCAGCGTCAGCACGGGCAAGGCCAGCCATAATATGGAAGCAGGTGGTCTTGCCTGCCCCGTTAGGGCCGAGAAGAGCCACACTCTCTCCCCTTCTGACCGCCAGGGAAACATCCCGCAGCACAGGACGCTTGCCATAGGCCTTGCGCAGGTGTCGCGCCTCTAAAACGCCCTTAGGCGGCGCGCGAGGCCTCTTGGGCCTAAGGGGGGTAATTTTAGCCATGAAGTTTCAGCTTATATACACCATTGCATTCTCAGGGTAAAGACGCCGCCGTCAGTGAGTCTCTTTGTCCTCACGCGCGTGCGGGCCCTGTGTTTTCACGGCCAAAAGAGACGCGGCAATGCCCGCGGTCAGAATGCCAAGAGTGATGAGCAGGGATAGCGCTGGGGGGAACTTAAAGTGTTCAAAGCCCAGGAGGGCCTCTGCCCCCCAGGCGATGAATACCTTGGACCCGATAAAGATAAGTACGATGGCCAGGGCGGGGGAAAGGTACTTAAACTTCGCGATAGCGGCGGCTAGAAGGAAGTAGAGGGCGCGCAGACCCAGGATGGCAAAAATATTCGACGTGTAGACAATATAGGGATCCGTGGTGATGGCAAAGATCGCAGGGATGGAGTCCACAGCGAAGACCAAGTCTGCAATCTCTATCATCACCAGGGCTATGAAAAGTGGCGTCATATACAGCTTTCCGCCGAAGCGCAAAAAGAACCGATTGCCGTGCAGGCTCTTGGTCGTGCGGAAGTTTTTTTGCATGAATTTCAGGACGGGATTTTCGCCAATGTCTGTCTTCTTGTCCCCCATGAAGAGCATTTTTATGCCGGTAAAGACGAGGAAAGCACCGAAGAAATACAAAATCCACTCAAACCGTTCCACGAGGACCGCACCCAGGCCAATCATAATGCCCCGCAGGACGATGACGCCCAGGATGCCCCAGAACAAGACCCGGTGCTGATACCGCCTGGGAATTTGGAAGTAGGCAAATATCATGGCAATGACGAAGATGTTGTCCATCGCCAGGGTCTTTTCCACCACAAAGCCAGTGTAGTACTTCAGGGCGCTGTCGGGCCCGAGGAGCCACAACACCCACACGCCGAAAGCCAGGCCGATCCCCGCGTAGAAGGCGGAGAAGACGACACCCTCACGGAAGCCCACGGAGTGCGCCCGGCGGTGGAACACCCCCAGGTCCAGGGCCAAGAGGACCAAGACCATGGCTAGGAACGCGGCCCACATCCACGCTGGCTTGTGCAAAAACTCAGTGGCCAGAAGGGCGGCAGCGGTGTCCATGGGCCCTATCTAGCGCCCCTCGGCCCGATAGTCACTGGGGCACGCGCGACTATCCGCCCAGGAAAAAGTTTTGTGGCGCCGGGCGGGGCAGTGGCGCCGCTGCGGGATGCTCTTCTGGGGCAACATCCCCCTGACTGGCGAAGACTGTCTCTGCACGAGGTCGAAATGTTTGGCCTCCCCCTCTGGGCTGCGCAGGTGTGGGCCCGCCCCGGGCTCAATAGCGTCCATGTTCTCCCATATTATGGTGACGGGCGGGTTGCCGGCGGCCAGGTACTCCGCTCGCTTCTCGGGGGACATGCGGTTGGGGTCATAGCGCCCGACAATCTGCATATTTCCGGGATCCAGATTTGCGATCCCGTCCAGGTTGTTGTCCAGGTAGATGAGGTCCCCTTGCGCATCACGGACCACGGCAACCACATGCGCCTCTGGTTCATACTCTTTGGGGTTCAGTGACTCAAAACGAGCAATGCCCCGCACGACCGCCACATCCTCGGGCGGGACCCCACCCTGCATCAAGACATATTTGTACAGGGCCGCATACTGGTGACAGTCGCCAAGAATCCGCCCCGTTGCGCGCAGCTCCTCCATCATAAGCTCTGGCCAGGGGTGGGCCGCGTCCTGTGGGGCTATGAGGGCGTCCACGCCCGCCTTCGTTATAGTGGCCTTCTCGGCCACGCTGTCCGCGGCACGGATTCTTGCCACCAAGTCTGTGATGGGCTCGGGCCAGTCGGCCTCCGCCATAGGGGGCGGGCGGATTGGCAGGATGCTATCTAGGGTCTTATTGAGTACTTTTATGCTTTCTGGGGGTATATCGCCGTTTCTTTTTATCTCTTCATGCAACAAGGCTACGCGTTGAGGCGTGTATGGGATAATGTGCCCCCTCCCAGTCCGTGTGGTGTCCCGGTCCGCTTTCGGCGAAAGCGCGCCAGGACTCCGCAGGGCCGGCGGAAGGCTGAAAAAAACGTGGTCAGGTCGTGGAAAATCCCCATAGTACACACACCCGTTTTCTATGCTTATGCCTACAGAATAGCACGGGGCGGGTTAACGCGCCCTTAACGGCGGAGGTCTATGCTCGCTTTGCCCCGATAGTCACTGGGGGCCTCATACCTCCTGCGCCTCCTCCTCCGCCGGGGGTGGGGCGGCGGCGGCGAACAGGTCTGGGGCGTCGGGGCCAACGACGAGGCCTGCGGCGCGCATCTCTTCCGCCTCGGGCAGGTCCGCAAGGGACGCAAGGCCAAAGTGGTCCAGGAACGCCCATGTGGTCACCCAGGTCGTGGGCCGACCGGGGGTGGGGCGGCGGCGGCCGGGCTTCACCCACCCGGCCTCAATCAGGGGCGCCAGGGTCGCGCGCTGCGTGGATACGCCACGGATGGCCTCGATCTCCGCACGCGTCACGGGCTGGTGGTACGCGATGACGGCCAGGGTCTCCAGCGCCGCCCGGGGCACGGGCTTTTCGGCCTCCCGCGCGGTGGCCAGCGCCTCGGCCAAGTCCGGCGCGGTGCGGAAGGCCCAGGCACCCCCACGCTCCACCACCTCCACCCCGCGCCCGGCGTAGTCCTGGGCCAGCGCGGCGATGAGGGCCGGCGCGTTTGCCCCCTCCGGCAGGTGCCGGGCGATGTCCGCCGCCGTCAGGGGCCGCTCCGCCGCGAACAGCAAAGCCTCAAGAAGGCGCAGGTCCCCGGCGCGTTGGTCGTGTGGGCGCTCCATCACGGCGCAGCATAGGGCAAAGACCCCGCCCCTGGCCAGAAAACTTGACACCCCCCCCGTGCCACACTGGACACATCAACACATACGTGAAATGAGACCCGAGCCACGCCAAAAAACCAATGCATCCTTGTGATGGAAGCACAGAAGATGTCATGAGAAGAAAGAGAGAGCCCATAGTGAAACCTAATAGATGTATTAATTTTTATCTTGTAGGTCGTGGGCCCTATAAACCGGGTCTTCTTAGCATATTGAACTTGGGTCTTTTTGGAGGCTCGCCCTATACTGTGCATAAGCCCCGGGATACTAAAACACCCAGTGCTCCAGGGGACGACCGGACCCCACAAGGGCCCAAAGGTTATGATTAACGGAAGCGGCCCTACACCCCCGTCCCGCGCACCCGCACATAACTCACGACCTGCACCACGCCGGGGATGGTGCGGGCGATCTCGGTGGCGCGGTCCAGCTCCGCCCGGCTGTCGGCGTAGCCCATGAGGTAGACCGTGCCCTGCACCGTGTCTATGGAGTAGTTAAACGACTGGACCTCCCCGTCCATGGCCAGGGCGGTGCGCAGGCGGGTGGTGATCCAGGTGTCCCTGGCAAAGCCCCTGGCCCCTTCCGAGTCCGTAACCTGAATCTCGTTCACAACCTTTTTGACCCCTGGCACGCCCCAGGCCCGGCGCACGGCCTCCACCCTGTCCTGTGGATCCTGCACCACGCCGGTGATGACTGCCTCCCCGCGCCGGACGGTGAGGTTTAGTTTTGCAAAGGTATCCGTGTCGTACTTAAACCACGCGTCGCGGATGAGGGCCCCGATGTGGGCGTCCTCCGCCGTGCCCGAGATTCCCCCCTCGCTCACCGCCGCGGCGCCCGCAACGGCCCCCGCACCTATCAAAACCGGGGCGCAGGCCGGAAGGCAGGCCAGCGTCAGTAGCAAAAGGGTGATTCGCCGCATGCGCCAGACTATGGGGCACCCCACCTGCCCTTGTCCAGGGCCAGCCGCCGTTACAGTTTTTGACACGCTAGCCTGTGGGGGTGTATGGTGGTGGGGATCTTGCCGCAGCGTGACGCATCGGGGAAAAGTGCAAAAACCCGTTTGACAAGCTCTGCGGGGGGGCGTATAAGGCCCCTTCCCTCGCCGGGCCACGGCTCGGCGGGGGCGTTGTTGGACATCGTTGAAGAGAGATGAGAAGGAATACGCAGGCGGCAGCGTCCGGCGTGGACCCGGTTTCCGGGTGCGCGTAGCATGAGACGCGTTAAAACATAATAAAGACTCTTTTTGTGTTTTGCCAACCTTGCGTACTCTTCCATGAATACGCACGCTCGCGCCTTTTAGTCGGGGCGCGAGCAAAGCAAAGTAAACGCAAAATGCGAGTCTTTTGAAGTAATAAACTTCAAAGAACCGTAAAGTTCTTTTGAAGGGATCAAAACATGAGAGTTTGATCCTGGCTCAGAACGAACGCTGGCGGCAGGCCTAACACATGCAAGTCGAGCGGTCCCCTCGGGGGCAGCGGCGCACGGGTGCGTAACGCGTGGGAACGTACCCCTGGGTGGGGAATAACGTGGGGAAACCCACGCTAATACCCCATAATGACTTCGGTCCAAAGATTTATCGCCCAGGGATCGGCCCGCGTTGGATTAGCTTGTTGGCGGGGTAAAAGCCCACCAAGGCGACGATCCATAGGGGGTCTGAGAGGATGATCCCCCACACTGGGACTGAGACACGGCCCAGACTCCTACGGGAGGCAGCAGTGAGGAATATTGGGCAATGGGCGCAAGCCTGACCCAGCCATGCCGCGTGAGTGAAGAAGGCCCTCGGGTTGTAAAGCTCTTTCGGGTGGGACGATGATGACGGTACCACCATAAGAAGCCCCGGCTAAATTCGTGCCAGCAGCCGCGGTAATACGAATGGGGCAAGCGTTGTTCGGAATCACTGGGCTTAAAGCGTGCGCAGGCGGCCATCCAAGTTGGAAGTGAAATCCCGGGGCTCAACCCCGGAACTGCTTCCAAAACTGGGCGGCTCGAATCCGGGAGAGGCCAGCAGAATTCCGAGTGTAGAGGTGAAATTCGCAGATATTCGGAGGAATACCAGTTGCGTAGGCGGCTGGCTGGACCGGTATTGACGCTCAGGCACGAAAGCGTGGGGAGCAAACAGGATTAGATACCCTGGTAGTCCACGCCGTAAACGATGCGCGCTAGCCGTCAGGTTATCAGGTGCCAAGACCCTTGGCCCCCGATAACCTGGTGGCGTAGGGAAACCGTTAAGCGCGCCGCCTGGGGAGTACGGCCGCAAGGCTAAAACTCAAAGGAATTGACGGGGACCCGCACAAGCGGTGGAGCATGTCGTTTAATTCGAAGCAACGCGAAGAACCTTACCCACACTTGACATCCCGGTCGCGGTGGTCAGAGATGGCCTCTTTCAGTTTGGCTGGACCGGTGACAGGTGATGCATGGCTGTCGTCAGCTCGTGTCGTGAGATGTTTGGTTAAGTCCAGCAACGAGCGCAACCCTTACCGTCTGTTGCCAGCGGGTAATGCCGGGAACTCTGGCGGGACTGCCGGTGTTAAACCGGAGGAAGGCGAGGTCGAGGTCAAGTCATCATGTCCCTTACGTGTGGGGCTACAGACGTGCTACAATGGCCGGTACAGTGGGCAGCCACCTCGCAAGGGGGCGCTAATCTCCAAAGCCGGTCTCAGTTCGGATTGTCCTCTGCAACTCGAGGGCATGAAGTTGGAATCGCTAGTAATCGCGCATCAGCATGGTGCGGTGAATACGTTCCCGGGTCTTGTACACACTGCCCGTCAAGTCATGGGAGTTGGCTTCACCCGAAGACCGTGTGCTAACCTTTTGGAGGCAGCGGGCCACGGTGGGGTCAGCGACTGGGACTAAGTCGTAACAAGGTAGCCGTAGGGGAACCTGCGGCTGGATCACCTCCTTTCTAAGGATGTGTCTGGTGCGTTGCGGCGCGCTGTCGCCCGCGAATTCCTTCTCTCTCTTAAACAAAGGGGTTATTGTTAAGGGCTCGTAGCTCAGTTGGTTAGAGCGCACCCCTGATAAGGGTGAGGTCGCCGGTTCAAATCCAGCCGGGCCCACCACCCTTTTGCGCGGGCCCTTAGCTCAGCCGGGAGAGCGCCTGCTTTGCAAGCAGGAGGTCGCCGGTTCGATCCCGGCAGGGTCCACCACTCTTCTTGTAAGCGCCCTTTGGGTGCTTATACGAGGAGTCAATCCTCTTGTTCTTTTATATCGTGAATAGGTTTGAAAAGACATCATTGCGTGTTGTGGTTTTTGCGACGTGCAATGTTGTTCTCCAATGTCTGACAAATACAACTGAGAACCGCGCGTCGCGGGGGCGGCTTTGCCCCTGCGCGTGGTGAATTCAAGCGTTTTTGAAGGGCATCTGGTGAATGCCTTGGCGATCAGAGGCGATGAAGGACGTGGCAGGCTGCGAAAAGTTCCGGTAAGGTGCCAACACCCGTTGACCCGGAAATGTCCGAATGGGGAAACCCACCTCTTTATGAGGTATTTTACACTGAATACATAGGTGTAAAAAGCAAACGCGGGGAAGTGAAACATCTCAGTACCCGCAGGAAAGGAAATCAACCGAGACTCCGTTAGTAGTGGCGAGCGAACGCGGACCAGTCCAGTGGCATGTCTGTAAGAACGAGAAGCGGATGGAAAGCCGCGCCAAAGTGGGTGATAGCCCCGTATCGGTAGAAAGCAGATATGTCCTTGAGTAAGGCGGGACACGTGTAATCCTGTCTGAACATGGGGGGACCATCCTCCAAGACTAAGTACTCCTGATCGACCGATAGTGCACAAGTACCGTGAGGGAAAGGTGAAAAGAACCCCGATGAGGGGAGTGAAACAGACCTGAAACCAGATGCTTACAAGCAGTCGGAGCCTCTTTACGAGGTGACGGCGTACCTTTTGTATAATGGGTCCGCGAGTTAGTCTTACATGCAAGCTTAAGCCGTTAGGTGTAGGCGCAGCGAAAGCGAGTGTTAAATGCGCGTTGTCCCACTTTCAGATAATTTGGAGATGTAAAAATGCAGCGAAGATTCTATAATTTAGTAAAAAATAAAGCTTATTTCTGTTTAAAGTTTATAGCCTTTTCGATACTAACACTTATTAATATTATAGTTTCAATGCAAGTTCTGGGAATTAGTAAACTACAAGACTTTTTTCCATATTCTTTTTTAGGGTTTTCTTTAGTTGCATCCAGCCTTTGGAATCCGTTCTTTTTATGGAAAAGGGTAGGCCTGGTATACCTGCCCTTACTTTTGTGGCCCTCTGCATTAGCGGTTTTTGTAATCTATGATATGGGGTTTCCTGTTTTAGATGCTGTGCTAAATATTTGCGGTTTTACATCTCCCGAATCCTCTGATAGTGGGACATAGTATGTGGGATTAGACCCGAAACCCGGTGATCTAGCCATGGGCAGGCTGAAGGTGCGGTAACACGCACTGGAGGGCCGAACACACCACTGTTGAAAAAGTGGGTGATGACCTGTGGCTAGGGGTGAAAGGCCAATCAAACCGGGTAATAGCTGGTTCTCCGCGAAATCTATTTAGGTAGAGCGTCATGTGAATACCCTGGGGGGTAGAGCACTGGAAGGGCTAGGGGGGCGCGAGCCTTACCAAACCCTACCAAACTCCGAATACCCAGGAGTACTGCATGGCAGACAGTCCATGGGTGATAAGGTCCATGGGCGAGAGGGAAACAACCCAGACCTACAGCTAAGGTCCCCAAGTGACAGTTAAGTGCGAAAGCAAGTCGGGCGTCCAAGACAACCAGGAGGTTGGCT
>Ga0272443_10000198_pt1:0-40000 | contig 115045 bp, 111 predicted proteins | sample SSMAcet12_FD_193581 | JGI IMG/M metagenome (GOLD analysis project Ga0272443, IMG submission 193581) | Marine sediment archaeal communities from Little Sippewissett salt marsh, Falmouth, MA, United States - SSM-Acet-12 | ecosystem: Environmental > Aquatic > Marine > Wetlands > Sediment... | reverse complement strand
ACGCCCGCGCGGTCCGCCTTGATCTGATTCATGACCTTCATGGCCTCCACGATCAGAAGGGTATCGCCCGCCGCCACGGTGTCCCCGGGCTTCACAAAGGGCGGGGCGTCCGGCTCTGGCTGGAGGTAGGCCGTGCCAACCATGGGCGAAAGCACGGCACCCGCCGGGGGGGGCGCACCAGGGCACTCCACCATCGGCGCGGGAGGCAAAAGGCCGGGTGCGGGCGTGGTCGCCACCGGGGCCGATACGGGAGCGCGGGCGACCACCCTAATGCGCGAGCCGCCCTCCTCCACCTCAATCTCCCCAAGGTCCTCCGCCCGCAAGAGGGCGGCCAAGGTCTCTATCTCTGCCTTGTCTATCTTCATGGTGCCCATGGATACCCCTGCCCAGGCCTTCCGTTCAAGCCCAAAACGGCCTAAGACTCTTCCCCGTGCTGATCACCTCCAAAAACCCCGCACAGGGCTTTGCGGCCCTAGGCCAGGCAAAAACCTCCTCATCCGCGGAGATTCAGGCCGCCGTGGCGCGCGCACGCCGGGCGCAAGGTCCCTGGGCCGCCCTCCCCCTTGCGGAGCGTATAGCCGCACTGCGCCCCCTCATTGCCCTGATGGAGGGGGAGGGGGAGGTGCTGGCCCGTGCTGTATCACGCGAAATGGGCCAGACCATCCGCCTGTCGCGCGCGCAGGTGGACCTTGCACTGGAGAACTTTGCGTGGAAGCTGGACAACGCCCCGGCCATCCTAGCCCCGCGCGAGACCTGCCCCGGCACTGTAGTGCACCGCATCCCTATAGGCACGGGCGCGGCCATCTTCTCCTGGAACTTTCCCCTGCCGAATTTGCGCACTGCGCTCCAGGCCGTCATCGCGGGCAACACTGTGGTAGTCAAATACTCTGAGGAGGTCCCCCTGTTCAGCGCGCTTTTGGACGACCTCGTGGCTCGCGCGGGAGTGCCGGAAGGTGTGATGGGCTTTGTCACCGGCGGCGCGGACGTGGGGCAGGCCCTGTTGGAGCAGGAGATTGACTTTGTATCCTTCACAGGCAGCGCGGACACGGGGCGCGCAGTGTACGCCCGAGCAGCGGAGAAGTGCATCCCCGCCGTTCTGGAGCTGGGCGGCTCCAGCCCGGGCCTGGTCTTCCCCGATGCAAATCTGGATGCGGCTCTGCCCCAGCTTCTGGAGCAGCGCTTTTCCAACGCGGGGCAGTTCTGCTCGGCGCTCAAGCGCCTTCTGGTACACACAGATAGCTTTGAGGAGGTTCTAGGCCGCCTGACCACCGCAGCGCGCGCGATGACCCTGGGCGACCCGCTGAAGGAAGATACGGATATGGGGCCCCTGGTGGCCGCGCGGCAGTTAGACCTGCTAGAGGAGCAAGTGGCGGATGCCCTAGAACGCGGGGCGGTGGCGGTATGCGGGGCGATGAGACCTGAAGGGCTGCACGGTGCGTTCTTTGCCCCCACCATACTGAAAGGCGTAACACGGGACATGCGCGTCTGGCGGGAGGAGGTGTTTGGCCCAGTCTTGCCCGTAGTGCCGTTTGAGACTTACGCGGAGGCCATAGAGATGGCCAACGACACGCTCTACGGCCTGACCGCGCTTGTATACACGGGCGATGCGGCCCTGGCCGCCCGCGCCGCACGGGACATTAGGGCGGGTGTGGTCTCCGTCAACGGGGCCAGCTTCCGCGACCCCGCCAACCCCTTCGGAGGGGTCAAGGGCTCTGGCCTAGGCCGAGAGAATGGGGTTGAGGGCTTTTACGACGTGACCCAGGCAAAACTCATCGCGGGATCTGGGGCATGAGCGCTGGCGGACACCGAACTCTGATCCTGGGCCCTGAGACCGACGGGCGCGCGGGCCCCCTGCTCCGCCACCTGCCGCCGGGCGCGGCTGTGCGGATTGTGGATGTGTACACCACGAAAGACAAGCCGCCAGAGGCCTTTGCGCGGGCCCTTGCCTGTCCTGTGACGCAAGAGGCCGTGCCGGAACCGCCAACGTTCGCCTGGGCCGTGGAGGTGGGCTTCCTGCCCGGCGTGGCGGACAACGTGGGGGCCACGGCGGCGGGAATGCTGGAGGCCCTGGGCGCGGCGCAAGATGTGTATTTCTCGCGCCTCTATCTCCTGTCCGAGGTGGGCGAGGCGGTCGCGCGATCTCTGCTTCCCTTCCTCGCAAACCCCCTTATTCACCGCGTGACTATATTCAATAATATCAATAGCTTCTCTGCGTTTCTTCCAGTGGTGGATTTGGATTGCACAGGTGACGCGTCAGCATGTGTCAATCTTGAGGTATCAGATGAAGAGTTAAGTCTTTTATCTTCAAAAGGAATAGAAAATCGTGGTCCACTTGGCCTTCCCCTGCCCTACCTCCACACCATCCGGGACTACTTCCGCGCCGAGGGCAGAAAGCCGCGCGACATAGAGGTAGAGATGCTGGCGCAGTCTTGGTCTGAGCACTGCAAACACAACATTTTTGCCTCCCCCCTGGACGACGATGTCCCAGACGGGCTGTACAAGCACTACATCAAAAGAGCCACTCAAGACATCCGTGCGGCCAAGGGCGAGCGGGACTTTTGCATCAGTGTGTTCACCGACAACGCGGGGGGAATCGCCTTCGATGAGAGATGGATGGTTTGTGACAAAGTGGAGACGCACAATACCCCCTGCTCCCTGGAACCGTTTGGCGGTGCCGTGACAGGCATCGGGGGTGTGAACCGGGACATCATGGGCTTTGGCCTGGGCGCAAAGCCCATCGCCAACCGCTATGGATTTTGCTTTGCGCCCCTGGAGGCGCCCGCAGACTATTACCGCGACCTAGAAGGCAAGATCCCCGTTCTGTCTCCTGAAATCGTAGCCGAAGGCGTGATTCACGGGGTAGAGCATGGAGGGAACTGCGCCGGCATCCCAACGCCGCAGGGGTTTGCGTACTACGACGCGCGCTGCGTAGGAAAACCTCTTGTGTTTGTGGGCACAGTGGGGCTTGCCCCACGGACAATACGTGGAAAGCCGGCGCACATAAAAGCTGCGCGTCCCGGGGATTTCATCGTCACTGCCGGTGGCCGCGTGGGGCTTGATGGTATCCACGGGGCGACATTCTCCTCCGTTGCATTAGACGAAGGCGCACCCGCAACGGCGGTACAGATCGGCGACCCCATCACGCAAAAGAAGTTGTCCGACGCTTTGCTGGAGGTGCGAGGCCGAGCCTGGTGGACGTCCATCACAGACAACGGCGCGGGAGGGCTGTCATCCTCCGTCGGAGAAATGGGACGCGACCCTGGCGGCTTCGTGGTGGAGATGGACAAGGTGCCACTTAAATATCCCGGTTTAAAACCTTGGCAGATATGGATTTCGGAAAGCCAAGAGCGCATGACCCTGTCCGTGCCACCAGAACATGCGGACGCCCTTATCGCCCATCTGGCCAGCCGTGGGGTGGAGGCCGCCGTCATCGGGCGCTTCACGGACAGCGGGCGCGCTGTGGCTACGTGGGAAGGCGAGGAGGTTTTGAACCTTTCCATGGACTTTATCCACGACGGCACACCAACCACGCCGCTCACCACCACCTTCACCCCCGGCGGAGACGTGGAGCCCAAAGCGCGCACAACAAATATGGGCGACGCCCTTCTGGACCTCCTGGCCCGCCCGAATATGCGCAGCCGGGAAGCTATCACCACCCGCTTTGACCACGGGGTGCAGGGGGGGGCAGCGCTTGGCCCGCTCCAGGGGCCGGGGCGCGTGTCCGCCGATGCAACGGTTATTAGGCCTTTATTTGACAGCACAACAGGCGTTGTTTTGGCCCATGGTTTGTTCCCCCGCTATGGCGATATAGACACGGGGGCCATGGCAGCAGCGTCCCTGGACTACGCCGTGCGCGCCGCCGTGGCCGCCGGGTGCCCCTTTGACCACCTGGCCCTGCTGGACAACTTCTGCTGGTGCTCCTCCACGGACCCAGCGCGCCTGGGTCAACTCAAGCGGGCCTGCGCGGCGCTGTATGAGGCCGCAGTGGCGTACGGCACGCCGTTCATCTCGGGCAAGGACTCCATGTTCAATGATTTCAAGGGCTACGACGCGAGCGGGCACCCTGTGACGATCTCCGCCCCACCCACGACGCTCATCAGCGCTCTGGGCGTTATGCCAGACACCGCAAAGGCCGTATCCCTGACCCCTAAGGCGGCGGGTGACCGGCTGTACCTCCTGGGCGCAACACACGATGAATGTGGAGGGTCGGAGTACTACGCGATGCGCGGGGCGCTGGGGCGCAATGTGCCGCAGACTAGACTGGCGGCGAATCGGGCCCTGTACGCAGACTATAGCCGGGCGGTGGCCAGGGGCCTTATCGCCTCGGCTCTGCCCCTGGGCCTGGGTGGCCTCGCGGCAGCTCTTGCCAAAAAGGCTATAGCGTCGGGCATGGGACTGGAGGTGGACCTGTCTGCCGTGGACCTATCCCCGGAAAAGGCCCTGTTTTCCGAAAGCACAGGGCGAATCCTGGTCACCGTCGTGCCGGCTCACGACGCGGCGTTCCAAAAGGGCTTGGCCAATTTCGCGCGGCCCCTGGGGCACGTTTCATTCAACACAGATCTGCATGTCGCGGAGTGCCTCACCTTACCCGTAGAGAGCCTGGCCGCCGCGTATCGCTGATTCTTGCGTGATTTGTCTAAAATATGGTGTAATGGAATGAGGGAAGCTGTGTATATCCCCTAAGGTCAGGGCAATGAAAATATGATGAAAAATTGATAATATAAGGACACTGCGCACATGAACGCACTCTTACAGACATTTTCCGCTCGTGCCGGGGCCATCCTGGTGTTGGCCCTCGCGCTCATCCTTCTGCCCGAGATTGCCGAGGCTCGCAGTATCGTGGAAAAGATTCTGGGTCTGGAGCTTTTTGAGGACAGCGGATGCAAGTACTCTGACGATGGCTCCCTGGGCTGGGCCATGTGCAACATTGTCCAAAGCCTGAACACTGTGCCCGGCGTTATTGCGGTTATCGCCTATATCGCAGGCCTCGTCTTCGGTGTGCGGGCGATCTTTAAGCTCAAAAAACACGTAGAAAAACCCGACGATGTGCCCATGGAGGAGCCCATCAAGTGGGGGCTGGCCTGTGGCGCACTTCTGTCCTTGCCCTTTATCATAAACGTGGTCACCGTAACCCTTGTAGGGCCGCAAGGGGCTACGAACCCGCTAGAATATTCGGAATTCCTGGGTAGCGCCTCCTCGGGCGGCTTAGACGCTGTCTTGGTCAACTTTATGACCGACATTTGGGGCCCGGCGCACACTCTTATCGGGGCATTTGCATACCTGGCGGCGTTAGTCCTGACTCTCATCGCGCTCATGCGCATTATCAAGGATGCGCAAGAGGGCACGAAGGGACCCATGGGCTTGGGCACCATCACGACCCTTGCCATAGCTGGCCTTCTTTTTTCCCTGGACGATATCTTGGGTATCTTCGCGCAGTCCGTGTTTGACGACAACGTGGTGACGACAGCCCCCCTCATCCTCTATCTTGCGGGGGCAGACTACTCCACCATCATGCATGTGACGGCGGTGGCGAGCGCGGCCATAGCGTTCTTCTGGCTTATAGGGCTGGTCGCATTCATCCGCGGCTGGTTCATCATACGGGATGTCGCCGAGGGCGACCAACAGGCCTCGTTCATGGCGGGCGCAACCCACATAATTGGTGGAGCGCTGTGCGTGAACCTGGGGCCCCTTCTGAACGCCGTCCAAATAACAACGGGCGTGTGGTTGGACGGGGTCATATTTACTTAAGGTCGGAGAAGAGGAGAACCATTGCCCGCTCCATAGTATCAGTGCAAGCAACCTCACAAAGCAGAAAGGAGAACCAGACCATGTTAAAATATATAAAAAAACTTTACCTCACCGCAGGGGCGGGCTTCACCGCCGGTGTCCTCGCGGCCAGCCCGGCCTCAGCGGGCGGAGGCACCAACACCTTCAGCACCATCGCGGGACACATCACGGATTCCGTTCAAAACCTTCCAGGTCTGATCGCGGTGTTCTCCACCCTTATGGGTCTGCTCATCGGGGTCATGGGGGTCTTTAAGATCAAAGACCACGTCGAAGACCCAGACAAGACAGAGCTGAAGGAGGGGGCAATTCGCCTCGTCGCCGGGGGCGCGCTGCTCTCCCTGCCCTTCATATACGACGTCATCACCGATACCGTCTCCGGCGGGCAGACCGTGGCGGCCCCGACGCCCCTCACGCTCAAGGCCACCGGGACGGGCATCGGCTAAGCCGTGAAGGTCCTCCCCATCACCCTGGGCGTTTCCAGAGGGGGCAAAACAGGCGGGGCCGAGGGAACACCTTCTGGCCCCGCTCCCTTGCCCCCGGACCTGCGCGCGCGCATTCTGAAGCGCGACGGCAACCGCTGCCGCTGCTGCGGCTTTGAGGCCGCCAAGTACCAGGAAATCCTCCACATCAACGGCGACCACGCGGACACCCGGCCCGGCAACCTCGCCACAACATGCATCTTCTGCCACCAGTGCTTCCACCTAGACCGCGTGGGGCCCATGGAATCCGGCGTGCTCATCTGGATGCCAGAAATCCCCCAAGCGTATATCCACCACATCGCCCGCGCGATATACGTTGCCCGTATAACACAGGGCGAGGCCGCCGCCGGGGCCGCCCGCCGCGCGCTGGAGATCATCATGGCCCGGATGGAAGAGGCCAAGCGCCGCATCGGGACAGAGGACCCCTTTGTCCTCGCCGCAGTCCTGTCCGACTACCTCGGCCCCAGGCAGTATGCCGCGCGCGAGGCCAAAATCCGTGGCCTACGCCTGTTCCCCCGCGACAGGCGCATGGTCCAGGAGGCAAACCTGAAGTTCAACCAGTTCCCCCAAATCCTGGCCTACTGGCGGTCTAAGGCCGGCCCCTTTGCGCAGCGCGCGCCGCGCGAGTGGGCCAAGATATACCTGGACATCATGGCCAAGGCCGCGCAGGCCAAAAAGGCCGCGTGAGGGCTTAGAGCCTCATCGTGAGGGGAAAGGCCAGGCCCGTAGCCGTGGGCTCCGGTGGCTTGCAGGCCGCTTCCGGGGCTTCCGCCTCCGGTAGTCCCAGGGCAAACCGGTCCACCCGGATGGGTCTGGGTGTCCCGAGAAGATCGGCAAATTGTGGTTCGGCGCGCGCGGCCATAAACTCCTCATATTGCGCTATCAAAGCCAACCTCTCCTCCAAGGTCATATCATCGCGGGCCAGCGCGTCCAGAATCGCCTCCGCTCTTCCATCGCCCACCGCCGCGTGCGCCTCGGTCGTGCGCCCGTTAGCCCGGGCCTCCTCTGCGGCGTGCCGCGTGCCCACACGGTCACCTAGGGTTCTTTCACGACGTGTAAAACTCGCATGCACTTGATCTTCAACGGGCCGCGCCGCCAGCCGCTCCACCCCGCGCGCTGTGATGCCCGGAAAATCGTCCTGGAGGGTTTCTGCGGCCATCTCAGCAATCCGCTGGCGGTCAGCGGCACCTATCCCGGGCGCGCCATCCCTGCGCACATCACCCCATGCCAAGGCCACATTCAGAGCGAGCCCAGCCTGACCCGTTGCATGAGAGAGCAGATGGCCTGCAGCCTGCCCAAACAGGTCCGTGCCATTTGGGTAAAACGCTTTAGCCACCTGCAGCCGCGTATAGCGGGGGGCACCATATGACTTTGCCGCTAGCGCTTCCGCAGAAGTCTGCAACGCCCCGCAGGCCAGGCGCTGGGCCTCTTTTGCCTGGCCTGTGGCGTAGCGCAACCCCCTATCTAGGCGCGCATCAGACGAGGCCTGCGCTTTTGCTGCGGCCCCAAGATTCGGCGCATCACCAGCGTGGGCAGACACCCTCGTGCCACCCCGAAGCGCAGGCGCTGTGGGTTTTCGCGTAGCAACCATAACTATCTTTCACATCCTTCTCCTCCATTGTACCCCGCAACCCCCTGCTGTGAAAAGTTTCGGCCCCGCGCGGCGGCGCAGCATAAGTCCCCGGTTGCGCTCACCGCGTGCCTCCGGTCTAATGCGCCCAGTTTTGCTGCAGAACAAAGGGGAACATATCGCCATGAACATCACCGGCATGCTCTGGGGTCATAAACTCTTAAAGCGGGTAGATTTTCCTGCGGCGGAGATCCTGGGCCCTGACGCGACGCCCGACGCCGTGGAGGCCATGATCGCCAAGTGGGGCCAGGTCATCGTCAAGCCCGTCTTCCGCGGTGGCGTGGGCAAGAAGGGCAAGGCGGGCCTCATCGGGTTTTGCGATACCGCCAAAAAGGCCATGGCAGAGCGCGAGAGGCTCTACTTCGCAGAGCACCGGGTGGGCAACGTTGTGGCGAAAGCCGAGGGCGTAACCTTCGAATCGGCCATCCCCGCGCAGTATGAGGTCTATGTCTCCATCGGCGACTCCACCGCGCACCGCGCGCCGGCCCTGACCATCACGCACCATGGGGGCGTGGATGTGGAAGACCTGGGCAGCGACCAGATCATCACCATGCCGTTTGATGCCTACACGGGGTTGAGCGGACATGTGGTGTCTGAGGCGTTGAAGAAAATAGGCGCGCCAGCAGAGGTTATCAGCCCCCTGGTGCAGCACGTACCCAAGCTGTGGGAGTTGTTCCGCGCGTACGGGATGAGCCTTGTGGAGCTGAACCCCATCCGGATGATGCCGCAAAAGGGGCGCCTCGTGCCCGTGGCGTGCGACTTCAAGTGCTCGTTTGACGGGGACGACCCAGCGTGGCGGCGCTTTGACCTGCCCGAGTCCCTGTTCGCGGAGGATTTGAGCCCGTTTGAGCAGGAGGTCAACGCCCTTCGGACCTACCAGGGACAGTCGGACGTGTTTGTGACGAACGAGAAGGGCACCATCACGGCCATGACCTTCGGCGGGGGGGCGAGCACTTTGGTGACGGAGCTGCTGGGCGATGCGGGCACGATTTCGTCCGATTTCGGGGGCAACCCGCCGTACGAGAAGATGAAGGCAATTGCGCAGATTGTATACAAGTACTGGGTCCCGCAGAGCAACGTCCTGATGATGATTGGGGGCAAGGCGAACAACACGGATATTTACGAGACCTTCCGCGCAATGGCGGACGCCTTGCGCGCGCACTGGAACGCGCACGGGCCAAAGCCCTTGTATGTGGTGGTCGGGCGCGGGGGGCCGAACCTGATTCGGGGCCTGGGGTATTTGCGGGAAACGCTGGATAACCTGAAGATCCCCTACTCCATGTTTGGGTACGATTCGGACATCAGCAAGGTCGTGACCTTTGCGCGGGAGATGGATGCGTGGATTGCTTCCGGTGGGGGCCGCGCCGAAATTGCGCGGGTGATGGGTATTAAGGAGCAGGAGGCGCAGAAAAAGGCGGCGTAGGCGTCATTGCGAGAAGGCCGGAGGCCGACGCGGCAATCCAGGACTAGATTGCTTCGCTGCGCTCGCAATGACGAATAGGGAAAAGACAATGAAAAAGCCAACCGTCTACATCATGGCCAACAAGAGGAATGGCACACTGTACACGGGCGTAACCGCCGATTTGTCTCGAAGGGTTTATGAACACAAAGAAGGATTAAACGAGGGATTTACTAAACGCTATGGCTGTAAAATCTTGGTTTATGCCGAAAGTTGCAACACTATGGAGGATGCCATCGCGCGGGAGAAGCAAATAAAGGGCGGGTCGCGGAAGAAGAAGTTGGCCCTGATTGAATCTTTGAACCCTGAATGGAAGGACTTGTACGCCAATGCCGTTTAATCGTCATTGCGAGCGAAGCGAAGTAATCCAGTTTTGAAGTTATAAGCCTGGATTGCTTCGTCGGCTACGCCCCCTCGCAATGACAAGAGAAAAGGAAAAAACCATGACCCAAACCGCCGCACAATTCACCACCCACATCACCAACCTGGACCAGCTCGCCACCAAGGACGACCGCGTGTGCGTGATGAACATCCTGGGGGGGGAGAGCCGGACCGTCACGCCCATCTCCCACGCGTATTCGGGCGGGAACATCGTCTGCGGCACGGCCATCGGCAAGGGCGGCGGCACCCTCAAAACCCCAAAGGGCGACATCCCGGTCTACAACACCATCGCGGACGCCGTGGCGGCCGGGCACGCGTTCAACACCGTGGTCATCTACCTGCCCCCCGCAGGCGTGCGCGATGGGGTGGTCGAGGCCCTGGCCAGCGCGCCGAACCTCAAGAAGATCATCATCCTGACGGAGAAGGTGAGCCTTCGCGATTCGCGCCTCATCCGCTCCCTCTCCCGCAAGCACCGCGTGGACGTGTTCGGCGCGAACTGCTTAGGGCTCGGCGACGCGCACAACCACGTCCGCCTGGGCGGGGCTCTGGGCGGCAAATCCCCGGAGGAGTCCCTGGTCAAGGGCTCGGTCGCGGTCTACTCCAACTCCGGCAACTTCACGACCACCATCGCCACCTACCTCCTCACACAGGGCTGGGGCACCACGGCGTCGGTCTCCTCCGGCAAGGACATCTACATCCACTTCGCCCTGCAGGAGTTCGCCGACGCCCTCCACGCCGACAAACGCTCCAAGGCCGCTGTCGTGTACGTGGAGCCCGGTGGGTACTACGAGCGCGACGTGGCGTTCCAAAAGCCCGTCGTGGCCTGCATCGTCGGGCGGTGGAAGGAAAAGCTCACCCGCGCCTGCGGCCACGCGGGGGCCATTGCGGGTTCCGGCGACAACGCGCGGGCCAAGGAAAAGTGGTTCATGGACAAGTTCGGCGTGGGCGACCTCTACACGCCCGAAAACCCCGTCTGCTCCGACAAGGGCGCGGTCGTGACCAACATCGCCTACCTGCCCGAAGCTTTGACGGCGGTCATGGCGCTCAACAAGCAAAAGCCGGACTTCGCCCCGGTGGGGGACCTGTCCCTGAAGTGCTGGCTCCAAAACACGCACGAGATGCGCCTGCCCGCGAATCTCACCCTGCCCGTGGTGGAGGCCCTCGCCCCGTACAACGACCAGATCGCCGCCCTGGACAAACAAATTGGCGCAGCCTTCCCACGGGAGAACCTCAAAGACGCCTCTGGCGCGTCACAGATGGACCCCAAGAGCCAAATCACGAGCCTCCACGGCGTGTCCGTCCTGGACTGCGCCACGAAGGCCTTTGAGGACAACATCGCCCTGGCCCTCACGCGGGAGTACCCAGGCCGCAACGGACGGGCGTTTGCGAGCGCTGTCCTGTGCGCCCTGGCACCCATCGCGGGCACCCCTGCCCTGGCCGCAGCGGACGCGGCGAGGGAGGCCGGCAATAGCCCCAACACTGTCCTGGCCGCAGCCCTGGCTTGCTTCGGCCCGAACTGCGCAGCCAGAGCGCGGGCGGCCGCAGACGCCCTGGTGGACCTCTTTGGGCACACAGGGCTCCGCAAGGCACCGGGCAAGGGCTTTGACTTTGCGGAGCAGCTGGGGCGCGCGGACGCGGCCGTCCTTTTGGGCGACGCGCCGTGCGACCGAGCCAAGGCCGTCCTCGCGGGCTTGGAGGCCCGGGGCGTGGAGAGCGTGTTCGTGCGCTTCCTGGCCGCCTTGGCCCAAAAGTCCGGACGACACATAGACATGCAGGCCGTCTTGGCCGCCGCCACGTGCCACCTGGCCTGGTGGCCGCTGATGAAAAAGCGCGTCTCCCGCACCACCGTGCGCAACATCCCCTGGCACCTGCGCCTTATCGCGGCCTCCGTGGGGGCCAGCGTCCCCGGCGACGCGCAGTCCCACCACGCCCTGCGTGGCGTATCCGTGCAGGACCTCGCGTGCGACTGGTCGTTCACCGAGCTGGCATACCTCGCGCAGATCGGCACGCGCCCGCGCGAAACGGAACTGACAGACTTTTCCATCCTTCTGGGCCTGGTGTCGACCAACGGCCCTGGGACCATCACCGCACAGGGGGCAAAGGGCGCGGTCTCCGCCGACGGCCCCCAGGACCCCGGGCGCGTGCAGATCAACAAGGGTTATCTCGGGATGCTCACCCACGCCGGCTATGCCCACGGCGGCAACGGGTACGAGGCCATGGCCTTCCTCCTGGACCAGTTCCGCGACAGCGGTCTGGCCGACCCCGGCGATGCGGGGCACAAGCTGGATCTGGAGGCCATGGCCACCGCCCGCGCGCAGGCCTACAAGGCCTACAAGAAGCAGGCCAAGGAGGCCGGGGATCTGAGCTACGCCAAAATCCCGTGCGTGTCCCACCCGGTGTTCAAGGGCAAGGACGTGAACGTGGACCCGCGCGAGGCCTTTGTCCGCGACCTGTTCCGGAAGAAGCACACGACGAACGTGTTCCTGGACTACTACCACTGTTTGGTGGAGGCCCTGTTCAAGACGGGCGTGAGTAAAAACGTCTACTGCGTGAACATTGACGCGGTGATCGCGACCATTTTACTGAAAATGCTGTGGAAGCCCTTCCGCGCGGGGACGGTGGATGAGGCCGCGCTTGAGCGCGCGGCGTTCACGGTGTTTTTGTACGCGCGCCTGATCGGGACGGCGGCGGAGGTGGAGGACCACATCAACCGCGGCCGCGACATGGACACGCGCACGCCGGCGAGTAAGTGTAGGTGGGTGGGATGATATATACAACCATCATACCGACCAGAAAGAATAGGGCTCTATTTTTATTTCTGGGAATTTGCCTGTCTTTTGCGGGCCTTTTCTTTTTTACCCAAAACGCAATCTTTCTGTCTAGCGCACAGAATTCTATTGGCGCCGTTATAGATATTGACAATAATTGCAGTAACAGCACAAAACCAATGTCTACATACACAATAGAGTTCAAGGATAAAGATGATATACTAAGGGAATTCACAACATCATGTAGCAGCATATACTCATATGAAATTGGAGACAAAATTGACGTTGTCTATAGAGAAAACGATCCAAGCTTTGCAAAAATAAACGTGATATATGATATATTTATGTTTTCTGCTGTACTCCTGTTTGTCGGTATAGGACTCTCTTTAAATGCTTTGTATTTTTATATTAGAAACTAAAAAAGGAGCCCCCAACCATGACCCAGACCACCATCATCTACACCAAGACCGACGAGGCCCCCGCGCTGGCCACGTACTCGTTCCTGCCCATGATCAAGCGCGTGGCCGCGGCCGCGACATGGACACGCGCACGCCGGTGAGTAAGTGTAGGTGGTTTGGGTAGGATTAACCGCAGACGACACGAAGAGAACAGATTTACAGATTATGAATTTTATTTATGTAATAATTTTATTTATTGTTTCCGTTGTCGTTGCAGAGCACACATTTAATTTTTTTAACAGAAGAAAAAATTGCCAAAAAAAGGAGACCAAAACCATGACCAAGCACACCATCCACTGGACCAAGACCGACGAGGCGCCGCTTTTGGCCACCTATTCCTTCCTGCCCATGGTGCAGCATGTGGCCCGCGCCGCCGGCATCACCATGGAGTTGGCCGACATATCCCTGGCCGGGCGCATCCTGGCCGCGTTCGCGCCGGAGCAGCACCCCGACGCCCTGGCCGCGCTGGGCGATCTGGTCAAAACGCCCGAGGCCATCGTCATAAAACTCCCCAACATCTCCGCCTCCGTGCCGCAGCTGCAAGCCGCCATTAAGGAGCTGCAAGGCCAGGGCTACGCCATCCCGGACTACCCTGAGGCGCCCAAAAACGACGCGGAAAAGGCCACGCAGGAGCGCTATAAGAAAATCCTGGGCAGCGCCGTGAACCCCGTCCTGCGCGAGGGCAACTCCGACCGCCGCCCCATCCCGGCGGCCAAGGCCTACGCCAAGGCAAACCCGCCCAAGACCGCCCCGTGGGCCAAGGACTCCCAAACCCACGTGGCCCACATGGACGGGGGCGACTTCTTCGCGCACGAAAAGTCCACGACCATCTCCGCCGCCACGACCGCCAAGATAGAGTTCGCGGACCAGGGCGGCGCGGTCACGGTCCTGAAGGACGCCCTCCCCCTCCAGGCGGGCGAAATATTGGACGCGACCTTTATGAGCGTCAAAGCCCTGCGCGCGTTCATCAAGGAACAAATGGCCGACGCGAAGGCCAAGGGCGTTGTGTTCTCCCTCCACCTGAAGGCCACGATGATGAAGGTCTCTGACCCCATTATCTTTGGTCACGTTGTGGAGGTGTTCCTGGAGGACGTCTTTGCGAAGCACGGCGCGCTGCTCAAAGACCTGGGGGCCAACCCCAACAACGGCATCGCGGACATAGAGGCCAAGATCGCGGGCCACCCCAAGGAGGCCGAAATCAAGGCCGACATCGCCGCGGCGCTGGCCAAAGGCCCGGCCCTGATGATGGTGGACGCCAAAAAGGGCATCACCAACCTCCACCGGCCCAACGACGTCATCATCGACGCCTCCACCCCGCCCATCGTCCGCTGGGGCGGGCAGGTCACGGGCCCCGACGGGGCGGAGCACGACACCAAGGCCGTCATCCCCGACACGACCTACGCCGTGTTCCACAAGGCCATGGTGGACGACGCCCGCGCGAGCGGGGGCTTTGACCCCGCCACCATGGGCAGCGTCTTCAACATCGGCCTCATGGCCCAAAAGGCCCAGGAGTACGGCTCCCACGACAAGACCTTCGTGGCCCCGGCGGACGGGACCATGCGCATCGTGGCCGACGGCCAGACCCTATTGGAACACCAGGTGGAGGCCGGCGACATCTGGCGCGCGTGCCAGACCAAGGACGCGCCCATCCAGAACTGGATCGAGCTGGCCGTCAACCGGGGGCGCATCACGGGCGCGCCGGTGGTGTTCTGGCTGGACGCGGCCCGGGCCCACGACGCGCAGCTTTTGCAAAAGGTCAACGCCCGCCTGGGCGCGTTGGACACGGACGGGGTGGAGATCCACATTCTGCCCCCCGCCGAGGCCGCGCACTTCACCAACGCGCGGGTGGCCAAGGGCCAGGACACCAACGCCGCCACGGGCAACGTCCTGCGCGACCACCTGACGGACATGTACCCCATCCTGGAGCTCGGCACCTCCGCGAAAATGCTCTCCATCGTCCCCCTGATGCGAGGCGGGGCCCTGCTGGAGACCGGGGCCGGGGGCTCCGCGCCCAAGCATGTGGAGCAGTTAACCGCCGAGAACCACCTGCGGTGGGACTCCCTGGGCGAGTTTGCAGCCCTGGCCGCGGCGTTTGATCACCTTGGGCGTCAGAGCCGCAACCCCCATGCCCTGCTTTTGGGCAAGGCCCTGAACGATGCCACAACGCGCCTGCTGGGCGAGGGCAAGTCCCCAGGACGCAAGGTGGGAGATCTGGACAACAGAGGCTCTCACTTCTACCTCCTGCTCTACTGGGCCCAGGCCCTGGCCGGGCAGACCGAGGACTTACGCCTGGCCGCAGCGTTCGCGCCTCTGGCTCAGGCCCTTGCAGCGAACGAGGACAAGATCGTAGCAGAGCTGCACGCCGGAGCCGGGACCCCTGCGGACATCGGGGGCTACTACCACCCCGACGACGCAAAGGCGGGCCAGGTCATGCGCCCCAGCGCGACCCTGAGCGCCACCCTCGCCGAGACCCTGGCCAAGGCAGCCTAGCTAGCCCCCCCCGCGTGATGCGCGCGGGAGGGGGCTTTCAGAGGATCCGCCGCGTGTTGCCTTGGCGTCCGGGGCGGGCTATCCACGCACACATGGACGAAGACCGCCCCCCGCACGAAGTGACCTTTCAGTTCATCAGCGAACCCAGCACCGTGAACTACGGCGGAAAGGTGCACGGCGGGGCCGTCTTGAAGTGGATAGACCAGGCGGCCTATACCTGCGCCCGCAGCTATGCCCAGGGGTATTGCGTGACGGCATATCTGGGCGGCACGCACTTTAAGAGCCCCATAGGCATAGGGGACCTCGTGACGGTCCACGCCCGGGTGATAGACACAGGGCGAACCTCCATCCACATCGCCGTGGACGTAGAAGCCCGGTCCTTTGAGGATGCGGCCTTTACGGACAAGGTCCACTGTGTGGCGGTGTTTGTCCATGTTGACGAGAACGGGCGGCCCCAGCCGGTGCCCCCGTGGGCCCCTCGGACCGACGCGGAGCGGCGCGCCCAGGCCCACGCCCGCCGCCTGCGGGCCTGCCAGGTGCAGATGGACGACGCCCTCAGGCAGGAGGAGGCGGAATAGAACAAAGATGGACTTGCCACCGCCCGCCAGATGGGGCTCTATAGAGCGGTGCCCGTCCCAAAGATAGAGTTGCGCGGCGTGGAAAAGGCCTTTGGGGCGAACAGAGTGCTGCGCGGCGTGGACCTGGCCGTGGAGCAGGGACGCTCCCTCGTGGTCATCGGCGGATCCGGCACGGGCAAGTCCGTGCTACTCAAACTCATCCTGGGCCTTTTGGAGCCAGACGGGGGCGAAATCCGCGTGGGTGGGCGGCGCGGCCCGGCGGACCCCCGCAAGATAGGCATGCTGTTCCAGGGGGGCGCCCTGTTTGACTCCCTCACCGTGTGGGAGAATGTGGCCTTCGCCCTGCTCCACGCGCACGGGGTGGCCCGCCCGAGGGCCCGCGCCGTGGCGGTAGAGACTCTGGCCAAGGTCGGCCTCGCCCCCGACGTGGCCCTGCGCCGCCCGGCGGAGCTGTCCGGCGGGATGCAAAAGCGCGTGGCCCTGGCGCGGGCGATAGCGGCGGAGCCAGAGATGCTGTTCTTTGATGAGCCCACGACGGGCCTGGACCCCATCCGCGCCGCGCAGATAAACGCGCTTATCGTGCAGTGCGTGCAGGGCCTGGGCGCGACGGCGCTCACCATCACGCACGACATGGCCTCCGTGCGGGCCATAGCGCACGACGTCGCCATGCTGGAGGGGGGGCAAATCATTTGGCGCGGGCCTGTAGAGCGGTTGGACTCCCCCGGAGACCCGTGCGTGGAGGCCTTTGTCCACGGGCGCGCAGAATCTGTCGCGGCGTAGCCGGGGACGTCTGCGATTCACGCCACAACCTGCGCCTCCACGCGTCCGCCTGGCAGGGCGCGGCCCAGGACCACGCGGACGGCGGCACTCGCCGGGGCGGGGCGGTCCAGCGCCACGGGCACAAAGTGCTCCGTCCGGCCCGCCTGGCCGCCCTCCTCTACAACCACGACGGCCCTGCGCCCCTTTTGGGCCTCCAGGAAGGCCGCGCCCGCCCGGTCACCCTCAGCCCGGAGCACAGCCGCCCGCCGCCGCCGAACCGCGTGGGGCACCTGGGGTGCCATGCGCGCTGCGGCCGTACCAGGTCTGGGCGAGTATGCAAACACGTGGCAAAAGGCAAATCCGGCCTCCCGCACCAGGGAGAGCGTGTGAGCGAAGGCCGCGTCGTCCTCCCCCGGAAAGCCCGCGATCAGGTCCGCCGCTAGCGCTACGTCAGGCCGTACGCCGCGCGCGCGCGCGGCAATATCCAGGATATCCGCGCGCCGGTGCCGACGCGCCATGCGTTTTAAGACCGCATCGTCCCCGGCCTGTACGGACAGGTGCAGGTGTGGGCAGAGCCGCGCCTCGCGCTCCAAGGTCTCCCACAGGGTCTCGTCCAACGCTGCAGGATCAAGGGACGAGAGGCGCAGGCGGCCAAGGTCCGGCACGGTGCGCAAAATATGCCGCACCAAGTCTCCCAGACGCGCACGCCCGCCGCGCCAAGAGGCCAGGTCCACGCCGCTGAGGACGACCTCATGCGCCCCCAAGGACACGAGAGCGCGGACCTCATCCACAATGGCGCGAGTGGGGCGACTGGACGCTGGGCCACGGGCGATGGTTGTCACGCAAAAAGTGCACGCGTGATCGCACCCCCCCTGCGCCTGCACGATAGGGCGGGCGCGGACCTGCTCCGCTGTTGGGGTGGGGCCTTCGGTCAGGCCCCAGGTCGCGGGGTCCAGCTTTTGCGCGTTGCCCACCACGCGCACCACACCAGAGAGAGCGGAAAAGCTATCCGGGTCCATCGCAGCGGCGCAGCCCGTGACAACGACAGGCCCAGCGCGGGCGGCCCGGCGGGCGGCGGCGCGGCTCTCCCGGCTGGCCGCTGCGGTGACGGCGCAGGTATTGACGATCGTCGCGCCGGAAAGCCCTGCGCGGTCCGCAAGCGCACGCATAACCGCGGCCTCGTATGCGTTAAGGCGGCAGCCAAGGGCGATGTCGGACTCTTTGGTCGTACTCATAGCAGGCCCCGCCCCGAGCCTAGGCCGCCCTCCCCTGACAGAAGGGCCACCACTATTGGAACGAGATATTCGCGCGGCGATTCGCGGGCTCGCGGACGTTATCCCCCGTCTGGACCATAAGGTCCTCCTCCCCCCGACTCTCGGTGGTAATAAGGCGCGCGTCCACCCCCTGGGCAACCATGTCGTCCCGCACCGCCGCGGCGCGCTTCAGGCCCAGACGTTGGTTGTAGGTCTTGCTCCCCGAGGTGTCTGCATGCCCCACGATTCGCACCATCGGTGGCACAGAGCGCCTGATTTCCTGCGTCACTGCGGTCAGAACGGCCCGGCCCCCATCATCCAGCTGCGCTTTATCCCAATCAAAAAACACCAGGTACATAGCGTCCGCCATAGACATAGGGGGTACCACAGTCACGGACTCCGGTGCCATCATGGGAGGCGGCGCAACCGCCCGCTCCATCTCCAAAAGGGCGGCCTCAAACCGCTTCCGACACGCCGCGATGTCTTCTGGCTGGCGGCCCTCTTCGGCGTTCTCGATCCAGCAGTCAAAAGACCCCTGGGCCCTCGCAGCCACCTCCGGCATGCGCTCCCGCCCTCCAGCGTCCAAACCCACAACCAGGCGCTGCCGTGCCTCGCCAAGAAGCGGTACGTACTCCGGCTCAAGATTCCAGTCCTCCAGAGGCTCAGGCGGCACGACCTGGCCCTCAGCGGCAGACAAACCTTTTCGGGCAAAGTGCAGGGCGTCCGGGAAGTCAAACATGTGTTTAAGCTCTGTGTTGGCAAAGGTCCGGTACTCTGCTGCCAGAGCCTGGGTGAAGGGAGAGCCAGAGGCCTGAGCATCGTTCAGGGCGTCCACCTCGTTCAGACTTTCAATGGCCGAACAGGCGGCCAAAATCAGAAGGGCGGGCAAAAGAATCGCATTGCGCAGGGTTTTCATGGCTCGGGCTCCTTCAACGTACGGTTGCCGTAGAGAGACTCTCAGGGTTTGTTCTAGACTGCGGCCAGCGGCGCTGTAAAGGGCAAAACCGCCACCAGGTGTAGGGGTGCACATCATTCCTCATCTGCAAGCGTCGCCAAAAATTTTGGGTCCTCCAGGGCCGCTGCGGCGAGGCCGGTCTCCCGCGCGACCATGTGGTAAACAGATTCAGGCGCAAGGGCCCCTCCCCGCCCGCGCGCCTGCACGTGGTGCGCCAAGGCGGCGTCCAGTGTGACTATGGACTTGTCTGGCTGATTACGTCGGCGCATGTGGGTCTCCGTAAGGTGCACAATAAGGCGCAAGAGGGCGTCCAGCACTGTCACGCCATGATGTTTTTCATAGCCAGGCAGGACAGCGCGCAAGATCCGCAAAGTCTCTACAGCGTTTGGCGCGCGCAGAGTGATGCGCTGGAAGCGTCGGTCCAGGGCCGAATCAAGGGCCATATACTCCCGGTACTCGTCCAGGGTCGTGGCCCCTATAACCATAAGATCTCCCGCTGTGAGATACGGCTTCATTACGTTAGAGAGGCCTGCATAGGCGCTTCCCTCGCACGACGGCATAATCTGGTGCATCTCGTCTATGAACAGGACCGTCCGGGGCAAGCCGGGACGCCGCGCCCGCTCCGCTACCCCCTTGCACAGGGGGATGAAGCGGGACTGAAACTCCGCCGGACCGCTGGTTCCCGCAGCCATGCGGGCCATGTCTATCTCCAGCACCCGCGAATCGGCCAGAAGGTCTGGCACCGCCCCGCCCGCGACCCGCTGGGCCAGACCGTGGGCCAGGGCCGTCTTGCCCACACCCGCCGGGCCCAGAAGGACGGCGTTCTTGCGCCCTCGCTGCAACAGGATGAGTACCAAGTCGTCCAGTTCCTTGTCCCGCCCCGTGATGGGGTCAAAGCGCCCCGCGCGGGCCATGGACGTGAAGTCGTTGCCATAGGCAGAGATCAGTCGCTCAAGCTCCGCATCATCCACAAGGGGGGCCCACGCCTCGGTCACGCCCCCTTTATAGTCGCAGCGGGGCAAGGACGCCATAACCAGGTGCGTTGGGCGGCTAGGCGGGCTATCTTGTCTTTCATGGACCCAGACATCCAAGACCTGATAGACGCCTTTGCAGCCTTGCCGGGGTGGGAGGAGCGCTACGCCCTGTTGATAGACATGGGCCGCGCCCTGCCCCCCATGGACCCGGCGCTGCGGACGGAGGGCGCGCGCGTGCGGGGCTGCACCTCAAACGTATGGATGGTGGGGGGCGTGAAGGACGGGCGGTTTCGGTTTATCGCGGACAGCGATGCGCAGATCGTCCGAGGCCTTATCGCCCTTTTGCGAGAGCTGTTGCACGACCGCCCGGCGGAGGAGGTGGCCGCTGCGGACGTGGAGGGGGTGTTCGCGGCGCTGGGCCTGGCGCAGCACATCTCGGCCTCCCGCCGCAACGGCTTTTCCGCCATGCTCGCCCGCGCGCGGGATATGGCCGCTAGCGGCTAAACAGGGGGGCCAGGGCCTGTGCGGGCCCCTCATGCGCAGGACCCCCCGCCGTGAAATCGGTGCGCCAGTGCCGAGCAATCGTGGACGGCATGCCTGGCACGCCCCCCTGCCCCACCACCGTAAGCGCCAGGGCGCGGAGCCTATGGCCCTTCACGTGAGTCGTGCGATAGACGGGGATGAACGTTTCGCCGCGACGTTCATAATAGGTAAAACGCTGCGCATAGAGTCGGCACACAAAGAGATTCCAGCCCTTCTTGCGACGCGGAGACAGACCAAAAAGGCCCACCTCTGGCAAAAAGCGCTCCTCAATCAACACACCGTCGGCCATGGCAAAAACCTCCCCCGCAGGCAGACGTTGCCAAGGTCTCCTCACGCGCTCTATAGGCCGGCCCCTGTCATAAATTGCATAGACCATATTGCCCAGAGAATCCGTGCGGAGCGTGCCGTCGTCTCTTAATCGGACATCGGCCATGATCACCCGCCCCACGCCGGCGGAGTCCAAAAGGTCCTTGCATTCTTTGAAGCAGTCCGGGTTGGCGCTGGCGCGCAAAATCACGGTCTGTCCACCACCAGCCTGCGGCTCCCACCCCGGCGGCGGGGGCATGTCCCCTGCCGTAAGGGCGTTAACCTGCCCCAGGATATGCGCGTTGACGATGATGGGCGGGATGGCGAGCGCGATCAGGGTCAGAGATCCGACCACAAATACCTTGGTCGCCTTGCCTGTAGCGGACCAGAAGGAGGTAAGGCCGAGACTGGCCCAGATAACCCTGGCCAGAAGGAGGACCGGGAAGGTGGGTATCACGATATAGGACAGCAATATAGCAAGAATGCCGCCGATGCCGAGGGTGACAAAGAACAAAACAAGGACAATAAAAGAGCCAATCGGCCCCTGGAGCAGAAAGAACAAGGCACCCCAGACGATGAGGAACACGTCGTAGCGCGTGAGTTTATAGGGCTTGCGCTCTATGCGGTACATGGCAGCGGCGAGCCTACCGCCCGCGTGGGCTCGTAGCAAGCGCGCGCCCTTGACTCCGGTGCGGGCGCGCTGGCACGCTGAGATCGCACTGAGACGCAACGCAGATAAGGAGATACCCATGACAAAAACGGACGAGGTGGACTACGCGATCCACGGCGATGACACGCAGTTTGTGGAGATCGAGCTGGACCCAGGTGAGTCCGCCGTGGCCGAGGCGGGGGCCATGATCTACATGGACCAGGCGATCGAGATGACCACGGTCTTTGGCGATGGCTCCCACCAGGAGTCTCAGGCCGGGGTCTGGGGGGCCCTTGTGGGCGCGGGCAAGCGCCTCCTGACGGGCGAGAGCCTGTTTACAACCGTGTTCACCCACAAGGGCTCTGGCAAGGCCCGCGTGGCGTTCTCCGCGCCCTACCCCGGAAAAATCGTGCCCATGGACCTGGCCCGGCTGGGCGGAACCCTAATCTGCCAGCGCGACGCCTTCCTGTGCGGGGCCAAGGGCGTGGCTATAGGCATCGCGTTCCAGCAGAAGATCATGACCGGCCTGTTCGGGGGCGAGGGCTTTATCATGCAAAAGCTGGAGGGCGACGGCCTGTGCTTTGTTCACGCGGGCGGGGCCGTGGTGGAGCGGCGCCTGGAGCCGGGCCAGAGCCTGGCCGTGGACACGGGCTGCGTCGTGGCCTACGACCCCGGGGTGCACTTTGACATCCGCATGGTGCGCGGCGTGAAGAGCGCCATTTTCGGTGGCGAAGGTCTGTTTCTGGCCCACCTGGAGGGCCCCGGGCGCGTGTGGCTCCAGTCCATGCCCTTTGCCCGCCTGGCAGCGCAGATCGCGGGCCGGGCCCTGGCCAACGTCGGTCCCTCCGGCGGCGCGAACAACCCCCTGGAGGGGGCCTTGAACACGCTCTTGAGCCGCTAGACTAGAGGGTGCACCACACCCGCGCGGGCAATAACGGGTACAGCCGCGCCTCGTGCTCCGCTACGGTGTCTCCTGGGCCAGGGCCGCGATGGCCCGCCGCAGGTCTTGCGCGTCGGCGTGGTATCGGTGGGCGCTGTCCACCAGAGCCGTGCCCATGCTCACGCCGCTGTACAGGAGGTATGCCACCACATTGGGTGCACCCCCACCTGGCGCGAAGAGCAGGGGCGCGACGCTGAACAAGCCGAACGCATCCGGGTCGTCTACGGATATCTTCAAAAAGGGCGCGCAGTCAAAGTCCGGTGCCATCGGTCCTGGCGCGCGGAGCGCAGCGCGAAACGCCCCCACACACGCGGCCATGTCCCGCATGGCGGCGGTGGGGTAGGTGCCAAAGGTCTCGCGGATGCTGCCGACCATCATCCCGTGCGAGGCCGCCAGGTCGTCCGCGAGCATCCGGTCCGCGCGCAGGAAGGCCACCGGCTCCGTGCCCGCCAGGGCGGCCTTCAGCCGCGCCGCGTGGCGGCGGACGGCCGCAGGGTCCGCGCGGATAAGGGCCCGCAGCGCCGTCAGGTGCTGGCGCAGCAGAACCATGGTCACGGCCCGGTCCACCAGGGTTCCCGGTGCGGCGGCCATGCGGCGGTAGAGGCCCTGGAAGCGCAGCCACTCCGTCACCGACGCGTCGCCTTGGCCCGCGCGCGCGGCCAGGATAATCTGCGCGGCTTTCATCTGCCCGAGGGTCATCAGGTCGGACCCACCATAGAACGTCCAGAAGTCAGGGTCTTGGTCCTGCGGCCACGTCACCCACCGCCCCTTTGTCACCCCAAAGGACAGGACGGGCGCGAATCGGGGGTAGTCGGGCAGGCCCTCGAATCGGTCCCACAGGGTGCGGTTCCGGGCGATGGCCGCGTTCAGGCTCGCGGGCGTGGCGCAGGGGGTCTTGCGCGCCTCGGGGTCATAGAGGCACTGGACCTCGCCCAGCCCTTGCGTGTCCAGGGTCAGAAGGGGACGGGTCTGCGCACCCGGGTCGGCGTCCCAGTCGTACGGGGGCAGGCCCAGGCGGAACTCCGGCGCTACGCCGGCCTCTGCCTTGCGGGCCTCTTGCAGGTGCGCCTCGCGCAGGGCCCGCGCGCGGCCCCAGGCGTAGGGGTCGGCGGTGGCGCCCGGCGCACCCAGGCCAGCGAGGACGAAAAAGGCGTTGCCATCGCCCCAGTCCACGCGCGGCAGGTCCGCGTACAGCTGCGCCTCGTACCCCGGCACGGGGCGGCCCAGGTACGGCGCGGCCAGGGCCCAGGCCACAGCCCCAAGGCCAGCGCAAAACACAAACAAGAAAAAGCGCTTAATCACGAGGGCACCTTAGCGCGGGGCACCCGCAAGCTGGCGCTCCAATGCTGCGATCTTGGCCTCATACCGCGCGCGGGCGCGTTCGGCCTCCGCCTTTGTCTCCTCCAGCTGTCGCTCCAAATCGGCCAGCTTGGCCAGTTGGCGCTGCTCCGTCACGGCGGGGTCAAACAGCAGGGCCTCCAAGTCCTCCTTGTCCTTCTGGCAGGCCAGGCGCTCGCGCTCAATCTGCTCACCCAGGCGACGCACCTGCCGCTCAGATTCCTCATACCGCGCGCTCGCCTCCTCCAGGGACCAGTCCTTGCCCCCCAGGCCCCCCCGGCGCTTGGCAGCCGCAAGGTCCGCGCGCACGGCCTCAAGCGTCTTTTCCAGGCGAAGGTTCTTGGCCGAGAGCGCTTCTATATCCCGGCGCAGAGCCACCGTTTGGGGCGCACCTTGCGCAGCGGCCACATTGCGGGCCAAGGACTCAGGCGCAAAATCTGGCTTTGGTGTGTTGGCCCTATTGGTTTTGGAGGAATCCACAACGATGGGCTTAGGATTCTTGGGTTTTGGCCCCAACATAGGCTTTTTCATAGGCTCTGGCACAGGTTTTGGCGCATCTCTACAGGCAGAAAAGTCCGCAAACATCTCCGGCAGGCCGGGCAGAGCGAAGGTGAAGGCGTTGCCTTCCACGTCCAGGGCCATAGAATCGCGCGGACGGAAGGCCCGCGACAGGGGGATTGCCAAGACCGAGGGGCTTATACCCTGGGCCAGGACGCCGCCGCCGCCCAGGCGGGTGGCATAGTTCTGGCCGGCGGAGAACACGCCCTGGCGGAAGTCCACAGATAGGCGCTGCGGCACGGGGGTGCCCTTGGGGCCAGAGAAGGCCAGGATGAAGCCGTTGCTCATCTCTATGCGTCCAACGCACAGCCCCCCCTGCTCATAGACCTTCCAGCCCCCCGCAGGCTGAAGGGCCACGGCAGCCCAGGCCGGTGTAGCGAGAACGGCCAAGGCGGCAAGGGTCAACAGGAGAGCCTGAATGCGTGTGTATGTTGTCATCGGTCTGGTGCCTTTATGGTGCCTTTATGGTGTGAGGTCAATGCAGGAACGACCAAACTCCTTTTGACCCTTTATATCCGCTTTCACAACCCAGGAACACCTCCCTGTTGCGCTCTGCCCACAGGCCCGCTTGGCCACGGCCAGGGGGCGTGCTAGGCTCCACCTCGCCATGGAGGTTTTGGCTGTTTTTCTGCCCCTTGCCGCCTTCCTCGCCGTCGGGGCGGGGAGTCAGCGGGGCCTGCCCGACGCTGGCGCGGCCTTCCTCGCCTGTGTTGCTGTCCTGGCCAGCGCAGCGATTTCCACGTGGCTCTTCCTGGACATCGCGATTGGCGGCAATGACGGGCGAATCGTATCTCTGGCCCCGTTTATAGAAGTCGGTGTTCTGCGCGTGGACTGGACCCTGCGCGTAGATGCCCTGTCTGTGACCATGATGGCCGTAGTGACGGCGGTGAGCGCGGCGGTGCACATCTATGCCATAGGGTATATGCGGGGGGACCCCGGCTTCGCGCGCTTCATGGCGTACCTGTCCCTGTTCACCTTCGCCATGCTGGCCCTGGTCACGGCGGACAACCTGGTGCAGCTGTTTTTCGGGTGGGAGGGCGTAGGCCTGGCCTCATACCTCCTGATCGGGTTTTACAACGCTAAGCCCAGCGCGAACGCAGCGGCCATAAAGGCGTTTGTAATGAACCGCGTAGGGGACCTGGGCCTGGTCCTGGCCATGTGCTGGGCCTTTGCGGCGTTTGGGACCCTATCCTTTGACGGGATTTTCGCGGCGGCGCAGAGTGTGCCAGGCTGGGCGCTGAACGGGATGGCCCTGCTCCTGCTCATCGGCGCGGCGGGCAAGAGCGCGCAGTTGGGCCTGCACACGTGGCTCCCGGATGCGATGGAGGGGCCGACGCCGGTCTCGGCCCTCATCCACGCGGCGACGATGGTGACGGCGGGGGTGTTCCTCCTGGCCCGGATGTCCCCCCTCCTCGCGCACGCGCCCGAGGCCCTCATGATCGTCACTGCCCTGGGCGCGGCCACGGCCTTTGTGGCGGCGACGATCGCCCTGGTGCAAACAGACATAAAACGGGTGATCGCGTATTCCACGATGAGCCAGCTGGGCTATATGGTCCTGGCCATAGGCGTTGGGGCCTACGGCGCGGCGGTGTTCCACCTCGTCACGCACGCGTTTTTCAAGGCGCTGCTGTTCCTGGGGGCGGGGGCGGTCATCCACGCCATGGGCGGGAAGCAGGACATGCGCCGGATGGGCGCGCTGCGGGGCAAGCTGCCCTGGACATATGCCCTCATGTGGGTTGGGGTCTTGGCCCTAGCAGGCGTGCCGCCGCTCGCGGGGTATTTCTCCAAAGACGCGATTTTGGAGGCCGCGTTCGCCGGGGCGTGGCCGGCCTTTGCTGTGGGGATTGCGGCGGCGGTGATGACCGCGTTCTACGGCGCGCGGGTGATGATTCTGACCTTCCACGGGAGCGCGCGTTGGGCGGAAGGCGCGCATCCGCACGAGGCCCCGCCAGTCATGCTGGGGCCCCTGTGGTTCCTGGCCGCGGGGGCGGTGGTGGCGGGCATTCTATTTTATGATGTACTTGTAGGGACTGGTCCTAACGAGTGCGATACCCTAAAGGGACATGTTGGAAACTTCATATCGACTGGTTGCCTTTGGCGCGCAGAAAGGTTCTGGGACGGCACCCTGGCTCAAGCGATGCCCGAGGGCGCGCACCATGTTGCATTCTGGGTTAAGGCCCTGCCCACCGCCGCAGCCCTGCTGGGCCTGGGCCTGGCCGTGTGGCTCTATCAAACCGCAGGCGCGCGGGCCGCCCGCGTGGCCGTGGCCGCGCCCTGGCTCTACCGCCTGTTCCTGCACAAGTGGTATTTTGACGAGGCCTGGCGGGCCGCCTTCCTGCGCCCTGCCCTGCGCCTAGGCGCGGCGTTCGCGGGACCGGGGGACCGGGGGACGATTGACCGCTTCGGCCCAGACGGCGCGGCGGCGGCGTCGCACCGGGGGGCCTTGTCCCTGTCCGCCGCGCAGAGCGGGGTGCTGTCCCACTACGCCCTGACCATGGTCGTGGCCCTGGCCGCCCTGCTCGCCTGGACACTGCTAGGGGGTTAAGTCTTTGGACGCCCCAGAGCACAACCAGGACAAGACTCTCACGCAGTTGCGCGCAAGCGCACAGAACGCAAATGCCCGCGACAAAAGGGAGCGGCGCAAAGCGCCCGCCCGCTGGGGTTATGCAGGCACGATTATCGTGGTTGTTTTTGGCGTCCTGTGGATATTCGGGGCTGTATCCCGCTTTTCGTGGTGGGAAGAAGCGCGCAGCCAAACAGGAAGGTGCGCCGCTGTTTGCATCGCAGGAGGGCGCGGACCCCATGTCCTTGTCGGGCTCGCGATCGTGGCCCTCATGGGCCGAATTATCATGGGCCCTGATGGGCTGGACAAAACACGACTGGCCCAGGGTACACTTGTCTTTGTTGTGCTAGGATCTCTGATATTGGCCGACTGGCTCACCTAAACACCCTTCAAAACCCCGGCCGGGCCCGCTAGAACGGGGGGCAATGACCGACTTTCCCCTCCTGACCCTTTTGACCTTTCTGCCCCTGCTGGGCGCGGCGCTCATCGCGACCATACGTGGGCCGGCGGAGGACGTAGCGCGGGGCGCGCGGGCCATGGCCCTGTTCGTTGGCCTGTGCACCCTGGCCCTAGCCGCCTTCGCCTGGGCCGCATTTGACCCCGCACAGCCCGGCTTCCAGTTCACGGAGCGGCATGCGTGGTTCCCGGCCCTGGGCCTCACCTACGCCATGGGCGTGGACGGCGTCTCCCTGCCCTTCATCCTGCTCACGGCCCTCCTCATCCCCGCCTGCGTCGTGGCCTCCTGGCGCTCCATCACCCAGCGCGTGCGGGAGTACATGATGGCCTTCCTGGCCCTGGAGACCTGCATGATCGGCGCCTTCTGCGCTCTGGACACGGTCCTGTTCTATGTCTTCTTTGAGGCCACGCTCATCCCCATGTTCCTCATCATCGGGGTGTGGGGCGGGCCGCGCCGAGTCTACGCCGCGTATAAGTTCTTTCTCTATACCCTCGCGGGCTCTGTCCTTATGCTGGCCGCGCTCATCGCCCTGTACGCTCTGGCCGACGGGCAGACCTTTATCCCCGCCCTCATGGCCGCGCCCCCTGCCCTGCCCCTGGCCGTGCAGTGCGCCCTGTTCGCCGGGCTGTTCGCCAGCTTCGCGGTCAAGATGCCCCTGTGGCCCCTGCACACCTGGCTGCCCGACGCGCACGTAGAGGCCCCGACGGCGGGCTCGGTCATCCTGGCCGGGGTCCTGCTGAAGATGGGCGGGTATGGGTTCCTGCGCCTCGCCCTGCCCGTCCTGCCCGAGGCCAGCGCGTTCCTGGCCCCCGCACTGTTCGCCCTGGGGTGCGTGGGTATCGTGTGGACCTCCCTCATCGCCCTCACGGCGCGGGACATGAAGGTCCTCATCGCGTATTCCTCTGTGGCGCACATGGGGTTTGTGGTCATCGGCCTGTTCTCCGGCACGCAAGAGGGCCTGGAGGGCGCAGTGTTCCAGATGGTCTCTCACGGCCTGGTCTCTGCGGCGCTTTTCCTGTGCGTCGGCGTGCTCTATGACCGCCTCCATACGCGGGAGATCGCCCGCTACGGCGCGATCGCGGGCAACATGCCCCGCTTCGCCGTCCTGGCGATGGTGTTCACCCTGGCCGCCGTGGGCCTGCCGGGCACAAGCGGGTTTGTGGGAGAGATCCTGGTGCTCCTGGGCGCGTGGGCCGCCGCACCCGTGGTCGCCGCCGTGGCCGGGCTGGGGCTCATCCTGAGCGTGGCATATATGCTGCGCCTGTACAACGGTGTGTTTTTTGGCCCGCGGGAGAACCTGGACGCCGCATGCATGCGGGACCTGACCAAGCGTGAGGCCTGGGTCCTGGGCATCCTGGCCGCCCTCATCCTGGCCCTGGGGGTCCAGCCCGCGCTCCTTACACACGTCACCGGCCCGGCGGTGGCGGCGCTCCTCGCACAGCCCGGGTAGCCGGCCCGGCACCAAGCGCACCTTCCGACCCCACGCACACCCGCGACGCAGGCCGGAAATTTGCGATATTTTTGGTAAACCGATATCATGGGGTTGAGGAAGGAGGTGCAAGGCGTGGCCAAGTTTGGACTTTCAGATGTCATGGCCTACTTCACGGGCAACGCCCAAGAGAAGGCGGCGCTCCGGGCTGGGATTGCCGATGCCCTCGTTGCAGAGGATGAGGAGGCCCTGTCCGGACTGCGGACCGTGCAGAATGTCGCGCTGTTCCTTTTTCCGGGCCTCGGTTGGATTGCAAGCCTGGTATCGTATTTTACGGGCGCGAACTTTTTGGCCAAATTCATGGCGGGCAATGAAGCCATTGCGGCGGCAGAGGCGCGTGCTGAGGCTGCGGCTGCGAAGCAAGGCCCCGCCCCCCCATGGTGGAAAGTTTGGAAGAAGGATCGGGCGCCGCCCCCATGGAATCGGCCAAGCGAGGACCATCCCGCTGCTTCTGATCCGGCAGAAACGCAGACGCAGTCGGCTCCAAATGTGGTCAACATAGGCCCAACCTTTGATCAGGCGGTGTTGTGCAGTCGGCATGGCGGGGCGCTCACGACGGACGGGCTCCAGTGCGCATTCAGCACGAGGGTACCAGACGAAGTCGCCGCTATGGCGGCGGCCAACGACCCAGACGGGAGGAGAGCGGGCACCAGAACGGGGACCTACGACGAGCCCAACGGGCCCTAAGCCGCCTCCGGCGCGTCCAGGACTTTCAGCAGATCCCGCACCGCAACGACGGAGGCGTCGAAGTGCGCCCGCTCGGCGGCGTTCAGCTCTATCTCCACAATCCGCTCCACCCCCCCCGCGCCGATGACCACGGGAACGCCAATGTACATACCGTTCACCCCGTATTCGCCTGTCAGGTACGCCGCGCAGGGCAGGATGCGCTTTTTGTCGCGCAGATAGCTCTCGGCGATCTCCAGCGCGGCCGAGGCGGGTGCGCAGAACGCCGATCCGGTCTTTAAGAGGCCCACGATTTCCGCCCCCCCGTCGCGGGTCCGCTGTACAATCGCGTCCACCTCCTCCTGGCGTATCCACCCCATTGTAACGAGGTCCGGCAGAGGTACACCCCCGACGGAGGAGTAGCGCACGAGGGGGACCATCGTGTCTCCGTGGCCGCCCAGGACAAAGGCAGAGACGTCCTCCACCGAGACCCCCAGGGCCTGGCCCAGGAAGAAGCGGAACCGGGCGCTGTCCAAAATTCCGGCCATCCCCACGACCATATGGGCCGGGAAACCCGTCTCGCGCCGCATGACCTCCACCATCACGTCCAGGGGGTTGGTGATCACAATCACGAACGCCCCTGGCGCGTGTTCCCGTATCCCCGCCGCAACCTTGCGGACAATCCCCGCGTTGATGGAGATGAGGTCATCCCGGCTCATCCCCGGCTTGCGCGGCAGGCCCGCCGTCACAATCACCACGTGCGCGCCGTCCAGAGCCGCATAGTCGTTAGAGCCCACGACCGCGTTGTCAAAGCCCTCAATCGGCCCCGCCTGCGCTAGGTCCAGGGCCTTGCCCTGCGGCACGCCCTTCGCCACGTCCACCAGGGCCACATCCCCCAGGTTCTTCAGGCACGCGAGCGTGGCCCCCACGCCCCCGATCTGCCCCGCGCCCGCAAAGCCAATCTTGTACCGTCCCGCCATGCCGTATCCCCCTTTTTTTGTTGCCGCGCCGCAGCACCCTACACCCGTTCCGTCCGCCCGGTCCAGAGGGGCGAAATTTGTGGGGAGATAGAGGATATGGTAAAATCGGGTCAGATGGGAGGTGTATGGACGACATGGGGCCTACAACATATGATATCAATCCAGACGGAAGTCTCACCCAGGTGGACGGCCCCGCGAGCCTGACCATGGGGCAGCGGGTCGCGTTGTGGGTTGATCGCAACTGGGAAGACGCGGGCGCAGGGAAGCTCGGCCTCGGAGTTCAGACCGCGCATGACGTCGCGCGGCGTGCCGGCGGCGTTGTCGCAGAGGGTGCAAACGTAGTGGGCTGGGCCACCAGTCTATTTACCGGAACGGAAGACAATGCCGTTAGTCGTGCAATGAGCCGTGTCCACAAAGATATGGCCGTAGACCCCGAGATGACATCTTTAGGCGACGTCCTGGAGAATGCCAGAGAGGGCCAACTCGGCAACAAGGCCGAGGGATGGGTGGTGTTTGGGGATCGGCTCGCAACCGCTATGCGCCACTACCAAGCCGGGGTGGCAAAAGGGGCAGGCTGGCTCTCCACCTGGCTCACCTGGGGCGACAACACATTCAACAGAACCATGCAGGAAGCCGCCGGGCGCCTGGCCCCCGCCGATGCGCCACGGGACAGTTCCCAAGTGGTTGAGATGGCCTATGGGGCCTCCGATATCCTGGGCGGCCTTATGGGATCCGGGACACCGGCAACAAAGGCCATGGGCCTGGTGGGCAAGGGGTTCAGCTTCGTGGGAAGTAGGGTCTCCGCCGTCCGTGCTTCCGGCCCGGGGCGGGCGATCCTGGCGGTCATGCCCACGATGACCCAGGCGGGCAAGGCGGCGCAGATGGCCAAGGTTGAGGCGTCTTTAGCCGGGCAGGGTTTTGTGGCCACAGGCGGCAGCAGGGTTTTGGTGCAACCCCGCTGGTACGACCTTTTTGGGCACACCAAAAATCTTTTCGGCTTCAGGACCTACGCAACGGCCATGGAAAGGGCGGGGGGTGGAGGTGCGCGGGTAAGCGGGCACCTGTTCAACGTTGGGCGCGACGCCAGGATCACGCCGGGCGCATTTCGTCCACATGTCGCCCGTACGGGTGGACCGGTGGGGGCGGGCACCCAGAAAATAAGTCTCATTTCTACCGAAGCCCCCGGCTGGTGGCGCGCTGGGCGGGCAGCGGTCTGGCCCGTTAAGACCGCAACGGCCCCCCTGCGCTGGGTCGGGCGGCACCCGAGGGCGAGTGTAGGTCTGACGACCGCGGGTGTTGGGGTTGATGTTGCTTTCAATGAAGCCGAGGTCACAAAGGCCGTGGGCGGCGCTGTTTGGGACTATGGCACAGGCAAAGGCGGGGAGTTCATACAAGATCAGGTGACGGAAAACCCCGAGAATGTTTTGGGGGCCTTGGCTTTGGGCGTCCTGTTCTCGCGGTGGTTCGGGTTTCTCGGCGGCCTTGTCGGTGCCGTCATCGGGTGGTTCGCGGCGGACCACATCGCGGACGCGATTAATCCTTCGCCACCGCCGCCAGAGCCCCGTTCTCTCGGAGAGTGGGCCTCGGACACTTGGGGCGATACAAAAGAGTGGACAGGGCGGCAGTGGGAGCGCCTTTTTGGTCCCGGGGAGCAACAAGAGCCGAATGACCCCGATCTGGAGCAACAAGAGCCGAATGACCCCGATCTCTCGACCAACGCACCTGATGAGGCCACCGTGGCGGAAGGGCAGGAGCCGACCCTGGCCTCCGTGTTTGACCAAGCGGGCACGCCACAGGACCCGGACATATCCCTTTTGCAGCAGGCACCAGAGGCGGTGGCGCTGGACGATCTGCCCCCTGCGGCGAACGCCTCAGAACTGGCCAAGACCTTTGGCAGGCATCGCGGGCGGCGGGGGCGGCAGAGGACAGGCGCCACCACTGCCCGTCAGTGGCGAGGCCCTCAGGACAAACACGAAGAAGAAGAGGGCCTGACGCTGGATATAGCCTAACCCCCTTCCCTCCGGGCCGCGTCTATGCCAAAAGGCCGGGCATGGAAAATCCCCACACCCCCATCCGCGCACAAGCTCTGGTTATCGGCATGGGCCCGTGCGGCATGTTCTGCGCGTTTGAGCTGGGTCTTTTGGGCATCTACTGTCATTTCATTGACATTCTGGATAGGCCCGGCGGGCAATGCGCGGAGCTGTACCCCGAAAAGCCCATCTATGACATCCCGGCGTGGCCGGTGATTACGGGGCAGGAACTCACCGACAGGCTTTTGGAGCAGATCGCGCCGTTCAAGCCGACCTTCCACGAGGGGCAGATGGCCGTGAGCCTCACCAAAACGGGAGAGGGCCTGTGGCGCGTGACGACGGACACGGGCACAGTGATAGACGCGGATGTTATCGTCATCGCTGCGGGCGGGGGCTCCTTCATGCCCAAGAAGCCCCCCATCCCGGGCATAGGGGACTACGAGGGCGGGGGGGTGCACTACGCCGTGCGGCGGATGGAGGCCTTCCGGGACAAGGACGTGGTCATCGTCGGCGGGGGGGACAGCGCCCTGGACTGGACCCTGAACCTTCAGCCCATCGCGCGGAGTGTGACCCTGGTCCACCGCCGCGACGCCTTCCGCGCGCACCCAGACAGCGTGGGCAAAATGCGCGGCCTGGCCTCCGAAGGGGCAATCGCCTTCCGCCTGGGGCAGGTCAAGGCGCTCCACGGCCCCGCGCCGCATCTGGAGGCCGTCACCCTGGAGGGGCCGGACAAAACGCGGGAGGACATCCCGTGCGACGCGCTGCTCCCGTTCTTTGGTCTGACCATGAAGCTGGGCCCCATCGCGGACTTCGGCCTGAACCTGCACGAGAACCTGATCCCCGTGAACACCCAGGACTTCGAGACGTCGGAACCCCGCATCTTCGCCGTGGGGGACATCTGCACCTACCCCGGCAAGTTGAAACTCATCCTCTCCGGCTTTCACGAGGCCGCGCTGATGAGCCGCAAGGCCTTTGCCTATATCTACCCCGACGCGAAGCTGAAGTTTGAGTACACAACCTCCTCCACCTCCCTGCACGGCAAGCTGGGGGTGGGGGACGCAGCCGCGTAAGGAGGCCCCTATGTCGGACACGTTTACCGAGGTCACGCGCATATCCTGGATGAAAAGGAGCCAAAGCGCCCTTGTGGGGGCCCTTTTGGGCCTGGCCCTGTTTTTTGGCGCCTTCTTTGTGCTCGCGTGGAACGAGGGCCGCTCCGTGGAGCGCATACGCACCCTGGACGCGGGCCTGCGGGCCGTTGTGGAGGTGGACCCGGCCAACCCCGGCGCGGCCCCCGATGGGGCCCTGGTCCACTTCTGGGGCCAGGCCACCACCGCGCAGACGGTGCGCGACCCCGTGTTTGGCCTGGCCCTGCCCGGGGACCTGCGCCTGCGCCGAAAGGTGGAGATGTACCAGTGGCAAGAGACCAAGCGCAGCCGCACCGAGGAGCAGCTGGGCGGAGATCAGGTCACGCGCACGACGTACAGCTACCGCAAGGACTGGTCCCAGGAACACGTGGACTCCGGCCGCTTTCGCCGCCCCCAGGGGCACGAGAACCCCAGCGCGATGCCCTATGCGGGCGCGACCTTCACCGCGCAGCCCATCACGGTGAGCCGCTTGACCCTGGATAAGGCGATCGCGGAGAAGATCGGGGGGTGGGAGGCCTACCCCCTGTCCGAGGGCGCGGCGGCGTCCATGCGGCCGCCGCCCGGCTTTCGGCTCGCTGGGTCGTGGCTCTACCGGGGCCAAAACCCGGACAGCCCCCGCGTGGGCGACGTGCGCGTGCGCTTTGCGCACGTTGCGCCCGGGCCCGTGAGCGTCGTGGGCCAGCTCTCCGCCGGGCGCGTTACCCCCCACACGATGCCCACAGGCACCATCGCCCTGGTCGAGAGCGGACAGGTGGACGCGGCGGCCATGTTCGCCCACGCCAAGAGCGCCAACGCCTTTCTCACGTGGCTCATGCGCCTGGGCGGTTTTGTGATGATGTGGGTTGGCCTGGTCCTGGTCGTACGCCCCTTGCGCGTTCTGTGCGCGTTCGTGCCCCTTTTGGGGCAGATCGTGGGCGCGGGCGCGGGCCTGCTCGCGGGCCTTGTGGCTCTGTGCCTGAGCCTTGTGACCATAGCCCTGGCGTGGCTGGCCTTTCGGCCCGTCCTGGCCGTGGTGCTCCTGGCGGTAGGGGGGCTTTGCCTTCTTGCCGGAGGCCGGGTCTTGTACGCCCGGGGCTCCCGGCGTGTACAGGCCGCCCCCAGCGCAGAAGGCCAGGCCGCACGCCGGTGATGGGTGCGCTCTATGCTGCACCGCAGCACAATCTCCACCCCAAAGCGCCCAAGAATGTTGTATACTCAAAACCTTAGACCCCCGCCTCACACGCGGGCCACGGCCACAATGTACTGCACGGTGATACCGCCGTGCCACCACCCAGATACCGTCGTGACACCGCCCAGCCACCGCCCAGATACCGTCGTGACACCGCCCAGATACCGCGAAAATCTCTGCGCCCCCCTGGCCTCGCATCGTTGGATTTCTGGTTTAGAGCCGTTGCTTTTTTGTCTATGCCTTGCTACATTGGGAGCTATGACCCTGGCCAACGTGCCCCAGCCGCGCCTTGCGCGCCTCCTTCATCGCCCCTAGGCGGGTATGGGGCGTCCTCTTGCCGCCCACACCTAGGGGAAAATCTGTACAAAGCATGTCACCCCGGCGAAGGCCGGGGCCGGTTCACAGGGGGGCCACGCCCCCATCCCGGCTTGCGCCGGGATTCCATACGAGGGAGGATATGATGATGCAAAAGCGCATTATTATTTTTGATACGACGTTGAGAGACGGGGAGCAGTCCCCCGGGTGCTCCATGAATCTGGAGGAGAAGTGCCGCATGGCCGCGGTTCTGGAGGCCCTGGGCGTGGACGTTATAGAGGCGGGCTTCCCCGTCGCCTCCCACGGAGACTTTGAGGCCGTGCACGCCGTGGCCCAGATCGTCAAGAACGCCACAGTGTGCGGCCTGGCCCGCGCCAAGCCCGCCGATATAGAGGCCGCAGCCAAGGCCATCGCCCCCGCCCCGCGCCGACGCATACACACCTTCATCGCCACCAGCCCGCTGCACATGAAGCACAAACTGCACATGGAGCCATGGCAGGTGCTGGAGGCCATCACGGCGAGCGTCACCCTGGCCCGCTCCTTCACGGACGACGTGGAGTGGAGCGCGGAGGACGCCGTGCGCACCGAGCCGGACTTCTTGTGCCGGGCGGTGGAGGCCGCGATCAGGGCGGGTGCGCAGACCATCAACATCCCAGACACTGTGGGCTACGCGCTGCCCACGGAGTACGGGTCGATTTTCGCCATGCTGTTGGCGCGCGTGCCGGGTGCCGACAGCGTCACCTTCTCCACGCACTGCCACAACGACCTGGGCCTGGCTGTGGCGAACTCTCTGGCCGGTGTTGCCAATGGCGCGCGTCAGGTGGAATGCACCATAAACGGCATAGGCGAGCGCGCGGGTAACGCGGCCCTGGAGGAGGTCGTGATGGCCATCCGCACACGGAATGACCTGCTGCCCTTCGCCACAGGCGTGGACACCACGCGCATAACGGGCGCCTCCCGGACGCTCTCTGCCATCACGGGATTTTCCGTGCAGCCAAACAAGGCCATCGTGGGGGCGAACGCCTTCGCGCACGAGAGCGGCATCCACCAGGACGGAGTCCTGAAGCACGCGCAGACATATGAGATCATGACCCCCGAATCGGTGGGCCTGGCACGCAGCGACATCGTGCTGGGCAAGCACTCGGGCCGGCACGCCTTCCGCGCGCGTCTGGGCGCACTGGGCTACACCCTGGACGAGGTCGCAGTGGGCGCCGCGTTCGCCCGGTTCAAGGCCCTGGCAGACCGCAAGAAGGAGGTGTTTGAGGAGGACATCATCGCCTTGGTAGATGATGAAATCGCCGCGTCTGGAGAGGCCCTGCAACTGGCCGAGATGGAGGTCCGCGCGGGCACTGAGGGGCCACAGGTCTGTACGCTCTCTATGCGTGTGGAGGGGCAGCGCCGCGAGGCCCGCGCAGAGGGCAACGGCCCCGTGGACGCCATTTTCAAGGCGATAAGACAGATTGTGGCCCATCCTGGTGCGCGCCTGACGCTGTATCAGGTCCACGCCGTGACGGGCGGAACGGACGCGCAGGCGGAGGTGACGGTGAAGCTCGCCGAAGAGGGCCGCACCGTCGTGGGCCAGGGCGCAGACCCAGACACCCTGGTCGCCTCCGCCCGGGCGTATCTGCACGCCCTGTCTAAACTGTTGGTGAAAAGGGGCCGCGCAAACCTTAACGAGGCTTGACCGCCTGTGCGCGCGACGTACGCGGGCCTGGGTGTAGGGGGCGCGTTGCCGAAAAATTTTGGCGATTTTGCGCAAAGTGCGATATACTGGGGAGAGGGGGGTCTCCCGTTTGCTGGGAGGGGTGCCACTCTTTGCGCGGCGTGCTACGCGGCGCAGGCGCGGTACGGCAGGGATACAGCACAGCAAGGACTATGATAGCATATTTGTCGCACATTTAGAGAAAGGTTTTGCCATGTCACGCGCTCTTTGTTCGGTTCTCCCCACGTCTTTCCGCGGCCAGCGGGGCTTTACGCTCATAGAGCTGTCCATTGTTCTGGTGATTGTGGGCCTTCTGCTCGCGGGGATTCTCGGGGGCTTTAGGATCTATATAAAGCAGAAAAAGTTCAACGACACGCAAAACCACATTGAAGAGGTGCGCACGGCCCTCTCGGAGTATGTGCGGAACGAGAATCCGCCGGGGGCGGACCCGAGCGAGGCCACAAACCCGAACGCGGACCCGGTGCGCTTCCCGTGCCCGGCGAGCCTGACGGTGGGCGAGCGCGCGAATGGCTATGCGCAGGAGGTCTTGGCCTGCCGGACGATGGCGGCGGGCACGAACGCGGGTGGCGTCTGGGCCAGGACCGGGGCCGGGGCCAGCGGGGGTAGCGACGTTGTGGTCATAGGGTTTGTGCCCACGGCCACGCTGGGCATCCCGGCCAAGTACGGCTACGACGGCTATGGCAACCGCCTGGTCTATGCCGTGACGCAGGACCTGACGCAGAACATGGCCCTGATGCAGACGGGCGCGGGGCGGCCCCCTGGGCAGGTGGGCATGACTCACACGGACTCGGGTGGAAGCCCGGTGACAGAGGCCGTGGACTTTATGGTGCTCTCGCCCGGCCAAGCCCGGCACGGGGCGTACACTGCGGCGGGGGTGATGGTCCGGCCCTGCAACGCGACGGCGAGTCTGGGGGACGGGGCGAACTGCGCCTGGCAGGGCGCGGGCAACGCGAACTTTGTGGACGAGCGGGTCTTTAGTCTGGCCACCACGGGCGCGGGCGCGGTGGAGTACTACGACGACAAGATAACCTATGCCCTGGGCACGGACAACGACGACCGCTGGTGGGGGCCCACGCAGCCGCGCACCTCTGTGGACATCTTCAACAAGTCCAACACGGACAATGTGATCATCAAGGGCACCGAAAACCGCAGCCAGCTGATCGTGAACCACACGGGGGACGACGCCGTGGAGGAAGCCGAGCAGGGGGCCAATGGGGTTGCCATGGTGCTTGTGGCGGGGCCGGAGCCCTCGCTGTCCTTTGAGGAGTGGACGACGGGCCAGGGGAGCGCTGAGCAATCCCGCTGGATCACGGGCAACCCGATGAACGGGAACGATCATCTCGTGTTCTGGTATTCGGGGCCCAACGGCTCGGGCATCCTGAACCGGTCGGCCCTGGAGCTCCGCGAGCCCAGTGGGGCGAATGAGCCCACTGCGGTCCTCCTGGGTGCCATCAATGATCCGTACTCCACCACGGGGTGGGGCACAAGACTGGTGTTTGCCGGCGCGCAAGACCTTAACACAGACCTCATGTCCATCGCGCGGTTCAATGTCGATGCCGATATCACTGAACTGCGCGTGCGCATCGGGGACAACGCGGGCGCGGCTGCTGGCGCCAAAAGAGATGCCCTGGTCATTGGCGGCACGGACTTTGACAACGGCGATGCCTGGGTGGACCTTATGCGGGTCCGGTCTGATGGTGCGGTTATGATATCGGGGCAAAAGGACTACAGCGGAAACGTCAACGATGCCTCCAATGCTCTGGTTTTTCCCGAGGCAGGTGGGCACGACTACTTCCAGATTTTCCGTGATGCCCCAGATGCAGACAGAAGTGGCCTGTGCGGCGAGGGGCAATTTGGATGCCTTGTGTTCAACGCTGTTGATACCAATCAAGCGCCCACGGATGCAGACTTCCTCTTTGGGAGCACAAATCCGCAAGATGGGTTCAGGGGCAACATGATTATCAAGGGCAACACGGGCTTCGTCGGGCTCGGGACGAACGCACCGAGGGCTCGCCTACATGTGATGAGCTACATGTATCCCCCGGGCATTGACCGGACCATTGTTTTGCAAGCATCTGAAGACGCTCAAGGTGACGCGGAAAAGAACAGTGCCCCGGGCATCAATTTCGCGGACAGCACAGGGGGCTCTCGGGCTGTCCTTGGTCTTGCGGGTGCTCCTGGGCACTTTTCGCCCGATAGCCAGGCCGGGAATATCGTCTTGCGTACCCTGGGGGAGGATGTGCGCCTGGCCACATCTCCCACCCCTCTTGACGAACCAATCACACGTCTGATTGTGAAGAACAATGGCCGCGTGGGGATTGGCACTGCAACGCCAGAGGTCAAGCTGGACGTGGCGGGCGGCGTCCGCCCCGGCAACGAGGGCCAGGCCACCATCTGCGCCAACGGCACCATCCGGTACAACACGGCAGGCTTCATGGAGTTCTGCCACGCGGCGGCGTGGCGGCCATTTGGGCGGTATGATGTTGCCGGCATCTATATGAAGGGCGGGGAGGGAGACGACAATGCCTGCCGCTATCATAACCCCTATACGGGCGCCTGCTCGTGCCCCGACGGGTACGAACCGTCCCTGTTTTGGGAGTATTCCGGATGGGGTGAGGCGTATAATGATGGCGTTGCGGGGCGAAAGTTGATGGTCACACTGTGGCAGTGCGTCTTGCCAACAAGCAATATTCTTGGCGCACAGCCCCAACGCCCAGGCGATCCCCCAGGCGATCCCCCGCAGGACACGGGATTCTGCACAGGGGGCAATCTTGGGCCATGCTCCGTATCTACAAAACGCGTTGGAGAAATAGGTTCTTGCAACTATGCCAGCCCCACCGGTGTAGGGATAAGCACATGTACAGCCACGTGCAGTGCTGGCGGCAAATGGACAAACCTTAAGAACTGTTTCATAGGCTTCTGTGCGCCACGGAATTTTCCGGGAGCATGCACCCTAAGCCGAACAAGAATCGGACAATCAGATTCTTGTACCTATGTCAATAGGAACTTCGGGATGTCGAGGTGTACAGCCACTTGTGGTCCTAGCGGCAACTGGACAAACGTTACGGACTGTGCTCTGTAGCAACCAGACCGCGCAGACCGCCCAGGTGCTGTGCGGGTACCACCATAGAGCCCCACGCGTTACGGCAGCGCGTGGGGTCC
>Ga0272443_10000196_pt1 | contig 115835 bp, 100 predicted proteins | sample SSMAcet12_FD_193581 | JGI IMG/M metagenome (GOLD analysis project Ga0272443, IMG submission 193581) | Marine sediment archaeal communities from Little Sippewissett salt marsh, Falmouth, MA, United States - SSM-Acet-12 | ecosystem: Environmental > Aquatic > Marine > Wetlands > Sediment ... | reverse complement strand
CCTTTGCTTTTGCAGAGGGTGTCTTATCTGTGAAGCCCGAGTCTTCTCAGATGTGCCGGATCATCAGAATTTCTTATCCGTTCATCCCTGTATCAACTACCTGCTTTATAGTATAGTAATCGTGTTCGAGGAGGTTCGTTCCCATGGAACACACGATAGAGACACAGAGACTGCTGCTGAGACCCTTCAGGATCGAAGATGCCGAGGCGATGTTCACCTGGACAGGGGATCCTGAGGTGACCAGGTTCCTGAGGTTTGCCACACACACCGATATCAGCCAGACAAGAGAGTTTCTCTCTGCCGTCACCACTCATGATACCTTTCCCCATTCCATTATATTCGCCATCACGCTGAAGCATAGCGGAGAACCGATCGGCTCCATAGGTATTTCCGTCGAGAACACTACAGACCAGAGAGGTGATGTCGGCTACGGTCTGAAACGAAGCGAGTGGGGCAAGGGCTATATGAGTGAGGCGCTTCCCAGGGTTCTTCTGTTCGGTTTTCAGAAGATGGATCTTCACCGCATAGAGGCCACTCACTGCATAGATAATCCTGCCAGCGGACGTGTGATGGTCAAAGCGAATATGGTCAAGGAGGCTGACAGGCTTCGACACTATGTGAAGGGCTCTCAGGTCGGTTTTATGGACTCAGCCCTGTATGCAGCCTTCAGTGATACCTTTACACTGCCGAAGTAGGAGGGGATGTGCATGTCGATGAAAGAACAGATTGATCGTATCCGTGTCGAGATAGAGGATGCGAGAATGAGAGCAGGAACCGGTGACAGGGTGACACTCGTCGGAGTGACCAAGACCCATCCGTGGGAAGCGGTCAGCGATGCGCTTGAATCCGGTCTTACCGTTTTCGGTGAGAACCGGGTCCAGGAACTCACCGGCAAATATCCTCTTGAACGGACAGGATACACGCTTCGCCTTATCGGGCATCTGCAGTCTAACAAGGTGAAGCAAGTGATCCCCTACGTGGATGCCATCGATTCGGTGGACTCTCTCAAGATACTGAAGATGATCAATAAGGAAGCGCAGAAGAATGGGAGGGTCATGCCCGTTCTCCTTCAGTTCAATACAAGCAGTGAAGATTCAAAGAGCGGATTTGAAACGAAGGATGAGCTGGTCCGGTGTATCGACGCCTCTGCAGAATTCTCCTCTGTACGGATAGACGGGCTGATGACCATCGGACCTCTGACTGATGACGAAACGGCCATTAAAAAATCGTTCTCCCTTCTTCGAAACCTTCAGGAAGAACTGAAGGAACGCTATAGAGACCTGAACCTCCATGAACTGTCAATGGGGATGAGTTCAGATTACCTGCTTGCCATAGAGATGGGTTCGACCATGGTTCGGATCGGATCAGCGATCTTTGGAGCAAGGGACTACACATGAGAAAAATGATTGCAGTCCTGCTCGTCCTGAGTTTTCTGTTATCTCCTCTCTCTTCAGCCCCGAAAGAATACACTCATGATGAGTTTCCCCAGTGGGCCCATGATTTCAGACGGGCAGAAACCATCTTTTTCGGCTCCCTTCCCATCACATTTCTTGCTTCGACCCTAGTCTATGAAACTTCGATCGGTCTTGGAATGCAGCCCTGGACAACCGATGATACCACCCGGACGCTGTACCTGCTTTCCTCCGCTGCAGCCTTCTCGCTCACGATAGCCATCATCGATCATCTGCTGGAGGGAGAGGACGGAACATGAGAGGAATAGTACACTCCCAGACCTGTATCATCAGCGATGAGGATCTTGCCGGCAGGCGGGTGGATGTCGTCTCCAGCCTGCTGATAGACTCCTTCACCCGTTCCCACGCATCACAGGCTGAAACGAGATTCCTCATCAACGGGAATGAGGTCAGGAAGTCTAGAAAAGTCAGCCTGCATGACACGCTGGAGGTCATCTGGGTAACTGAGGATGAAAGGTCCATCACAGCTCAGAACATTCCGCTCGACATCCTCTATGAAGACCCGTACATCATCGTGATCAACAAACCCGTCGGAATGAGTGTGCATCCGGGAGCGGGAGAGAAGGAGGGGACTCTTGTCAACGCACTTGCCTACCACCTCGGAGAGAACTGGATACGGGAGATGGCTGATGAGCGCATAGAACAGGACAGGCCGGGAATCGTACACCGTCTCGACAAGCCTACCAGCGGCACCCTTGTCATTGCCAAGACAAGGGAATCCCTTTTTGATCTGAAGAAACAGTTCAGGAAGAGGATTACCGACAAATACTACATCGCAGTTGTACATGGGAATCTGCTTCCTCCTTTGGGAACGATAGAGAATTTCCTTGTACGGGATGAACACCACAGGACACGTTTCGCCGTCTCAACTCGAGCAGATATAGGAAAACATGCTGTGACGGAGTACGAGGTTCTCAAGCAGTACTCTTCCTGTGCTCTGGTACGCATCCATCTGATAACTGGACGCACCCACCAGATCAGGGTGCATATGGCTGCACATCATACCCCCATCGAGGGAGATACCCTCTACGGAGATAGACGTTCTCAGCTCTCTCTGATGCTCCATGCTCTGAGCCTTTCGTTCCGTCACCCTGAGACAGGTGAGAGGGTGCGGTTCACCTCTCCCATGCCTGACAGGTTCAGGGAGTATCTGCTGAAACAGAGTTAGAAGGACTCAGGTGACTATCGAAGGATGAAAGACCTGATCAAGATCGTTTGTGCTTGAAGCATCAATGAGATCCATGTTGAACAGTTTCTCGATCTTTATCGTGCTGAGCGTACCATGACCGGGGAAGATCACGAACCGTTCGTCAAGAGTAAGCAGCCTGTTTTTGATGCCCTTGAGCAGGAGGGCTTTTTCGACAACTCCTGATGTGCTGCCGATCCGACCGGCATGGAGTACATCTCCGGTAAACAGAGCGTTGCCTATTTTAAACACGAACGAGTCGATCGTGTGTCCCGGGATCTGTATCGCCTCCACACTGATACCGCTGAGACTCATGATCATTCTGTCCTGAAGGGGTTTGGCCTCATGGTGATCCACCATGGATGGATTGCCCGTATAGACAGTCGGATTATAGATCTTTTTCAGTGTTCCCAGTCCCTGTGTATGAGAAGAATGACGATGTGTCAGCAACACATAGGCAACACTGTAGTGGTTCCTTTCAACCCTGTCGATGATCGACAGGTCGATATGTCCCGGGTCTATCAGAATAGCGTCACCGCCATTCTCAGGTCCGACGAGATAGGTATTCGAATACTCGGTGAGAGAGAAGTGGCTGAAAATCTTCAGAAGAGCGCCTCCTCATAGTTCGAGTACTTGAAGGATACATTGTGACGGGTGGTGTATCTGAAATCGGTATTCTTCAGGTTGCAGTCGATGAAGTTCGTGTCTGAAAGGTAGGCGTTGCAGAAGGTGGAATAATAGAGATCACTGGTTGAAAAATCACAACCTCGTCCCTCTATTCCCATGAAATTGGTATGAATCATGATTGAGTCAGTGAAGTTGCAGTTGATCATCGTAGAGCCGGCCACTACGGTATGCCGTGAGTCGTTCTCTGTGAAGTTGCAGTTCTCGAAGAGACAGAAATCAAAAAAGGTACTGTTGATGACCGAACGGGAAAAATCGACGTTCTTGAAGGTGCAGCGTGCAAAGTTGCACATGTTGACATGGGTAGAGGAAAAATCCCTGTCGGTGAACAGTGCATCGGTTATCAGCATATCCCGGTGGGAATGGCGGTCACTGAGCGCCTTGTCAATGACAAACATGATCTTTTCAGGGTCGCGTGAGTGTTCGAGACACGTATAGTGATCTTCCACTGCATATTTGTTACATCCGGGATGGCTGCATGGTATCGAACGAAACATACAAGCAATGTAGCACTTAGAAGGATGAACTGTAAAGTCACAGCTGTTGAAAAAGAGGAGTGAATAGAAGTATGGTAGGTACATGAACAATCAGCGCGGAATGGTGATCCGTGGAATCAACAACATCTACTCAGTGATTCTCTGTGATGAGGCCGGACCTCTTGAACCCTGGCAGGTTATTACCTGCAGGATCAAGGGAAAGGTTCTGCAGGGTATAGACCGTGAGTACGCTCCGCTTGCTCCCGGTGATATCGTCAACTTCATTCCCGTGGGAACAGAGGAAGGGATGATAACCGGTCGTAAAGAGCGCAGGAGCCGTTTTACGAGGTGGAATGCGAAAAGACAGGAGAACCAGACGCTCAGTGCCAATATTGATTTGCTGGTCATTGTGGCCAGTGCCGATGAACCTCCCCTGAGGCCGCGGTTTATAGACCGTGCCATCGTGTGCACCTATGATGCCGACATTCTCCTTATCCTCAACAAATGCGACCTTCCCCTCACCGCCGAAGAAGATGAGCGGTTCCGACTGTACAGCGAGCTGGGGTATCAGACACTTCACATCTCTGCATTTGACGAGGCCGGTATTGAATTGGTCAGGCAGTCGATTGCAGGTAAGAGCGCTGCCTTCGTCGGGCAGTCGGGAGTAGGGAAGTCGACGATCATCAACGCCCTGACCGGGAGTGCGGAACAGCAGGTGACCGGCGATATCAGCCTGAAGTACAACAGAGGCCGTCATACGACGAACCATTCTCTGGCTATCAGGACAGCGGACGGAGTCGTGATTGACACCCCCGGTGTCAGGGAGATCCACATCCCCACAACAAGTGCAATTCATATCGTAGAATCTTTTCCTGAATTTAAAGAATCATACGGGAAGTGTGAATATGATGGATGCCAGCATGATCATGAACCCGGCTGTGATGTTAAGCGACGAGTAGAGGAAGGTCGTATTCATCCGGACAGGTACGAGAGCTATCTGAGGATGCTCGACTCAGTCCAATCCCGTGAGAGGCAGTATTGAATGACACAGTATAGAACGGAACATACCCTGCATGATCTGGAATATGGGAGAGTGCTCTCTCTGTTTTTCCCCTTTGCGCTCAGTGAAGAGGGGAGAGACCGACTTCGCCATCTACCCTTCTCTTGTGATGCTGAGCAGCTGGCGGAAACCCAGCGCATGATAGGTGAGATTCGGAAGATCTCAACACAGCGAAGTGAGAAACCTGACAGCTTTGTAAGCCTGTCGGAGGTGGACCGACATCAGGAAGTGGGCGCTTTCAGCCTTCGTGGCGAACACCTGTACATGATCAGGGAGTACTTGAGTGCTGCTAAAACCTTCAGTGAGTTTCTCCGATACACGGACCCTTCGATGCAGGAAGAAGAACACTACCTTGTCTCTGAAGTGATCGGGAGCTACAGTGATGCCCTCGAGCGATACCGCAGAGATCTGGAAACAGCCATAGAATCCCCCGGTGTCGTGAAGATGTCGCACCCGGCCATTGCACCTCTGGTGAGAAAACTTGAAGGGAAAAAGCGCGAACGCGGTTCCTATGCCACAGGCTTCCTCAGGGACCATGAGCATTCAGCACAGTCATTGACCCCTTCCTACCGAGATAATCGGGTTGTCCTCCCGATCCGAAATGATCATAAGGGGGAAGTAGACGGGCTGCTGCACTCCTCGAGCCAGAGCGGTCAGACTCTCTATGTGGAACCCTATACCCTTGTTTCGTATAATAATGCAGTCGTACAGGCATCTGAAGAAATCGAAAGGGAGAAAGCGAGGATACTCCGCGAACTGTCAGATACCTATCAGGATCTTGCTCAGGAATTCGCTTCTCTTCGTAAGGAGATAGGATATGCGGATGCGCTGTTTGCTCGGGCTATGGCGATGGACTCCTACCGCCTAGTATTTCCTCTGGTAAGCGACTCACTTGATCTCAGGATACTGGGGGCACGTCACCCGCTGCTTGGCAGCGATGCGATACCCATCTCCCTTGAAATGACAACTCCGGTGAACTCGCTGCTTCTCAGCGGTCCGAATGCCGGAGGAAAAACGGTTTCTATCAAAACCATCGGTCTGCTCACCCTGATGCATCAGTATCTGGCAGTAGTGCCAGCTGAAGAGGGGACTAAGCTGCCACTGTTCTCTGGGGTGTTCACCGACATCGGGGATGAGCAGTCGATTGAGAGGTCTCTGTCCACATTCTCTGCCCATATGCAGAATATTGCGGGTGTACTGCACGGCCTCGATCAGCATGCGCTAGTCATTCTTGACGAACTCGGCAGCGGCACAGACCCCGAAGAAGGCTCTGCGATAGGCAAGAGTATCCTTGAGTACTGCATCGGCAGGGGAGGAGTCACCCTCGTTACAAGTCATCACACTGCCCTCAAACAGTTCGCCTATACCCATGAGGCGCTCATCAATGCTTCCATGGAATTTGATGAAACTACACACACGCCTACCTTTAGAATCATCAGCGGGCTGCCGGGAGACTCGCACGCCATCGATACGGCAAGAAGAATGGAACTACCCGCCGAAGTCATCTCGAAGGCTGAGACTTACCTTGGTGAACAGAACCTGAAGGCAAGTGAAATCATAAAACGTCTTGAGGAAAAAGAACGGGAAGAGGAGAGACGTCTGAAAGATATGGAAGAGAAAGAGAAGGAGATTCGCGAGAAGATGCGCTCCCTGGACCTCAATGAACTCGCGTTGAGGCAGAAGGAAGTCCTCCTTCGTCAGGAACAGATCGGATCCCTTTCCGCCTTCATCGCTCAAAAACGTTCCGAACTCGAGAATCTGGTTTCTGAGCTGAGATCGGGTGAGATCACGCGTGAGAAGACCAGGAAGATGAAGAGCTTTCTCAACACTCTCGATGAGAAAAGAGAGGAAAGTACCCTGCAGGTAAAGAAGATGAAACAGTCACTTCAGGCACCTGAAAAGGTACTCAGTGTCGGTATGGATATCCTGGTCGGAGAGAACCGACGTCCTGGAACGATCGTGAGATTCGAAAAGGGGCAGAAAGTGCAGGTCTCTGTCAACGGAATGAGATTCACGGTAGATGAGAGTGAGATCAGACCTGCAGAAACAAATCAGGAGAAGAAAAAACCGCTCAGGAAGAAGGCCTCCCTGTCGTTTCAGGTGGACACCCACGCAGCCATGACACTCGATGTCCGGGGGAAGACCCTGGCTGAAGCAATCGATACCGTCGATACTCAGATCGAACGGGCCCTGCTCAGCGGTGTCCTCTCATTCTCCATCATCCACGGACTCGGCACCGGTGTTCTGATGAAGGGGATAACGGACCATCTCGCCTCCCTTCCTTTCGTCAGACACTTTGAATTTGCACGTCCTGAAGATGGAGGACATGGAAAGACCTATGTTGAACTCGGCAGCTAAAACCGTTGAAAATCGTCATGACACGGAGTATCGTAGACATACAGAGCATCAAGGAGGTTTGTAATGACCGATTACATGGAAGGAAGCGGTATCCAATACCATTTACATATAAAAAAAGGGGATGTCGGCAGGTATGTTATCCTGCCGGGAGACCCTAAACGGTGCGAGAGGATCGCTTCTCATTTCGATGACCCGCAGTTCGTCGCTGACAGCCGGGAGTTCGTCACCTATACCGGGTATCTTGAAGGGGAGAAGGTGAGTGTCACTTCGACAGGTATCGGAGGACCTTCGGCTTCCATCGCTGTGGAGGAACTGTTTGCCTGTGGTGCAGATACGTTTATCAGGATGGGAACCTGTGGAGGAATCGCACTTGAGGTGAAAGGGGGCGATATTGTCATCGCCACCGGTGCCATCCGGCATGAAGGAACCAGCCGTGAATATGCTCCGATAGAGTTCCCTGCAGTTGCCGACTTTTCCATTGTTCAGGCGCTGAACAAGGCATCAGAACAGCTTGCAAAGACTTCCCACACCGGGATCGTACAATGCAAGGACTCATTCTATGGACAGCACTCTCCCGAAATCAAGCCGGTGAGTTATGACCTGATCAACAAGTGGGAGGCCTGGAAACGCCTCAATGTACTCGCCAGCGAGATGGAATCTTCAACTCTGTTCGTCGTTGCTTCGTACCTGAAAGCTCGCGCAGGAAGTGTCTTCTTCGTGGTCGGCAATCAGGAACGGGAAAACCTTGGAATGGACAACCCCATCTATCATGATACTGAAGTCGCGATAGAAGTGGCCGTACAGGGACTGAGGAATATCATTCTTGAAGACAGGAGAAGACAACACTGAGTCCCGATCCGCTCCTAGGATGTGTAGGAGATCGCCGCAGTGGGGCAGGTATCAGAGCATGCACCGCATGAGATGCAGAGGGCCGGGTCGATTACAGCTTTTCTGTCAATTATCTGGATGGCATGTGCCGGACATACTTTCACGCACTTTCTGCATCCTATGCAGGTCGAACTCTCTACCTTGTAATGCCTTCTGCTCCGTTTTCCCGCCGATTTGAGAAGGATGGAGAAGGGACACAGGTAGTTGTGCCAGGCAGAGGAAGAGAACCCGAGAGTCCAGAGAAACGAGAGGACCAGATAGATCAGGAGCACGGGCAGCTGGGCATCGAATGCCTTCTGACCTGCCATCATGATCAGAACGGCGATCAGGAGGGAGAGGAACGGCAGATAGCGTAGAAATGTGGTGTTCAATTCTGAGAGCCTGATCTTCCCCTTGATCTTCTGTGAAACCTTCATCGCAGTCTGCATCGGGCATATATAGCCGCAGTAAAATCTTCCGAAAAAGAGTGCAAGGATCACCGATACTCCGTACAGCGCAAGCCACAGCATCATAGCTTTGCGGAGTATGATGAATACGAAGAGAACAAGGGCGATTATCTCGCTGGTAAGTTGTACGATTTGTTTCTGTTTTCTGTTCATGGATACCTCTTGACCTAACAGGTACCATAGAGAGTAATCATCTGTTGTTGCATCTGCAACTTCATAGAGAAAACATGGTCTGTTTCCACGTGGATATCACATCATGTGCAATATCCACATGAAACAAGGTTCTCATCAGAGGCTGTCACCGAAGTCTTCCCTGAACTTCGCCATCAGCTTCACGGGCCAGTCTCCCCTGGCTTTGAGGCGTCCGACAAAGAAGCGCAGGACCTTGGGTTCCTTCTCCCATTCAAGTCCACCGACGAGTTCCCTGTTGTCGTACAGCCATTGCAGCCTGTCTATGGCATATTCCACCTGAGAGAGCGTGAAGACCCTTCGGGGAAACGCAAGGCGCATCAGTTCGATGTCAGCAAGGAGGTCACTGCCGTCATCAAGACGAACCGATGATATGGTACCCCTTTCCATTCCTCTGATACCGCTTATAAGATAGTAGGCGGCAACCAGAGCTCCGGCGGGATACTCCTGCTGGGGGATGTGAGACAAAAAGGCGCCCGCATCGATATGCGCTCCCAAGGCTCCTCCGGGGGTTACCACCGGCAGTCCGAGAGCATCGGTTCTCCGTACGAAATAGTCGATGAACGATGGTGACTGACTGATCATGGTGTTATCCAGGGTCTCTTCGAGTCCTACCGCCATTGCTTCGATCTCCCTGACAGACATCCCTCCATAGGTAAGGAATCCTTCATAGAGAGGAACAAGATCGCGCATCTGATCATACAGGTCGAATCTGTTTGTGCAGATGATCCCGCCCCGACTGCTGGAGAGTTTACGGGCGGAGAAGTACACAAGGTCACTGAGGTCACTCATCTCACGGATGATCTCTCCCATCGTCTTCTGTGCATAACCGTTTTCACGCTGCCTGATGAACCATGCATTTTCTCCGATGAGCGATGCGTCAAGAACGATCATGATACCGTTCTCATCAGCCACCTCTCTCACCTGTCTCATATTCTCCATCGAGAAGGGTTGGCCTCCGATCAGGTTCGTGGAGGCTTCCAGCCTGATAAACGGAATATGTGCAGCTCCATGCATCCTGATGACATCCCTCAGCCGATCGATATCCATATTGCCCTTGAACGGATGAGCGCTCTTCACCTTGAGTGCTTCATCGGTATAAATCTCATGCAGTGTGCCGCCGTTGATCTCAAAGTGGGCTTTCGTAGTGGTGAAGTGATAATTCATCGGAATCTGATCACCCTCATGAACGAATGCCTGACCGACGATGTTCTCGGCAGCCCTTCCCTGGTGGACCGGCAGGATATACTCTTTAGCGAACATATTCTTGACCTGAACCTCCATCCGTTCATAACTCTGCGAACCTGCATAGGCATCATCAGCAACCATCATGGCCGCTGTCTGACGGTCACTCATCGCGTTACATCCCGAGTCGGTCAACATATCAAGATAGGTTTCCCGTGTGCTCAGCAGGAAACTGTTGAATCCGGCCCGTTCGATTGCCTTGAGTCTTTCTTCGATCGGAAGAAGATGAAGCTTCTGAACTACACGCACCTTGTGCAGTTCAAGCGGTAGAGAATTTCCACTATAAAATTTCACCATCTCTGTCGGTCTCTGTTCAATATCCATCGGTCTACTCCTTCAGGCATAGATCGTAGTATCAGACACCCCCGTCAGGGTTCGGTCTGTCCAGATATTCTATCGTGAATTTTCTGAGAATACAAACATAATGTATAATCTGTGCATATTTATTTATATAATTGCATACAGAACGAAATGTTTCCGGCTGCTCTTTATATGCAGTTCTGGATATTAAAATGTTTTCGTTGTGAAGATCTCTGCTTTTTGTGTGAAGTTGAGCATATGATTAACAGGTGGTAATGCCTAAAAGAACAGATTCAGGTTATTAACCGGGTCGATTGTCATATATGAAGTAACACAAAAAGGTTTCAGAAGTGTTGATATTATGTTCCTAACAAATTAAGATGTACAGCAATCAACGAAGTGGAGTATACCATGGAACTACAGATTCAAGACCTGATCGAATCCATCAAGTCAGATGGAATTCAGGAAGCAGAAAAACAAAAAGAACAGATCCTCACCGATGCGAAGAAACAGGCTGAAGCTATCGTAAAAGAGGCAGAGAAAGAGGCAGCCGCAATCCTCGAGACCTCCCGCAAGGAAGCTGCTGTTCTCGAGAACAGCGGTAAGGAAGCGGTCAGACAGGCATCACGTGACGTGATACTCTCTCTCAGGAAGAATATCAATACGACGATGGAGCGTCTTCTCAAGACAAAGGTAGCAAAAAGTTTCAACGAGAAACAACTGTCTCAGCTGATCGTCGAAGTCGTGAAATCTGGTATCAGTGATCCGGCTAAGAGTGCTGTAGAAGTTAAGAAGGGTAGTGTGAAGGCTCTTCAGGAGGCTCTCGCATCCGACCTCGATCAGGAACTCAAGAGTGGACTCGTGATACGGATGAACAAAGATCTCGAAAGCGGATTCCGTTATGCAGATACCGAAGGACGAAGCTATTACGATTTCAGTGATGAGGAGATCAGTGCGTTTCTTCTCCCCTATCTGAACACTGCAGTGGCCGACATCCTGACAGGTAACGAAAAAGCCTGAGCGGGGGATAGGTGAGTGGCAGTCTATTATTACATTCTATCGTCTCTTCCGATGCTTCAGTTCTCACAGAAGCAGCCTCTTGCATATGCTGATTTTCTCGCCTCCTACAGCGAGAGTGTCACCGAAGATGACAGCAGGCTCCTCCAGTCCCTACAGAGGAATCTCAGGTTTGAGATCGAGGAAGGTCACCGTGTGACCGAACAGTGGAATGCGTTCGTACACGATGTGACAAGTGAACTTGCCCACCTGCGTATTATCAAAGCCCGTAAGGAGAGTGAACACCACCAGCACGAGGACAAAGATATGTATTCCATGATCCTCAGCGGTGAGGTGGTGGAAGGTGTACGGGGAGTGTTTTCCATGGAGGATCCCCTTTCAAGTGAACTGGCTCTTCTGAAATTGTACTGGGACAAGGCCGAGTCGCTGAAGGGTTCACATGCGTTCGACTCGACTGTTCTCCTTCTGTACGCTATTCAGCTGAGAATTCTTGAGCGCAAGGAACTGTTTGACCCCCTTGAAGGCAACCAGGAGTTCAAAAGACTGTTCCATGATATTCAGACAACGATTAAGAGCATATAAACGGAGTAAATAGTTATGGCGACGAATACTGGTCTTGTTACTGGCGTCAACGGCAACATGGTAACTGTTGTTTTTGATGGAGACATACTTCTCAATGAGGTTGGATATATCTTGATAGGTGAGGAAAGGCTCAAGAGCGAAGTCATCAGAATATCAGGAAATAGTGCTTCGATGCAGGTCTTTGAGATGACAAATGGAGTCAAAGTCGGGGATTCTGTTGAATTCACCGGTGAGCTGCTGAGCGTTGAACTCGGCCCCGGACTGCTCACTCAGATCTATGACGGCCTTCAGAACCCGCTTCCGGAACTTGCCGCTCAGTGTGGTTTCTTCCTGCAGCGAGGTGTCTACCTTCAAGCAATTCCCGATGCGGATTGGGAGTTTACTCCGGTTGTGAAAAAAGGAGATACCGTATCTCCCGGTGAAGCACTCGGAACCGTCCCTGAAGGGATATTCACTCATAAGATCATGGTGCCTTTCGGCTTCTCCGATGGGCCGTGGAAGGTTGTCTCGATCGTTGAGAAAGGCTCGTACCATGTACGTTCAGAGGTGGCAGTGCTTGAGGATGAGAAAGGTAAGAAAGAGTCAGTCTCGATGGTCTTTACCTGGCCGATCAAACGGCCCATCACACGCTACAAAGAGCGGCTGAAACCTACCGAACCGATGATCACACAGGTGCGTATCATCGACACCTTCCTTCCTGTTGCAAAGGGTGGAACCTACTGTATTCCTGGTCCCTTCGGAGCAGGTAAGACAGTTCTTCAGCAGATGACCAGCCGTAATGCCGATGTCGATATCGTGATCGTGGCTGCCTGCGGTGAGCGTGCAGGAGAAGTCGTTGAAACACTCAAAGAATTCCCTGAACTGATAGACCCGAAAACCGGCAAGACTCTGATGGAGAGAACCACCATCATCTGTAACACCTCGAGCATGCCGGTTGCCGCCCGTGAAGCCTCCGTGTACACAGCCGTGACCATCGGAGAGTATTACCGCCAGATGGGACTTGATGTTCTTCTCCTTGCAGACTCCACCAGCCGATGGGCTCAGGCGATGCGTGAGATGAGCGGTCGCCTTGAAGAGATTCCCGGTGAAGAAGCGTTCCCGGCTTACCTGGAATCAACCATCGCCAGCTTTTATGAACGTGCCGGCATCGTAAGACTCAAGGACGGAAGTACCGGTTCGGTCACTATCGGCGGAACGGTTTCACCTGCGGGAGGTAACTTCGAGGAGCCTGTCACACAGGCGACTTTGAAAGTGGTGGGAGCTTTCCATGGTCTCAGCAGAGAACGCAGTGATGCACGCAAATACCCTGCAATCCATCCTCTTGATTCCTGGACGAAATATTCCAGTGTCATCAATCAGGACAAGGTTTCCTACGCACGGTCTATTCTGTTCAGAGGTAACGAAGTCTCTCAGATGATGAAGGTTGTCGGTGAAGAAGGGACAAGTCTTGATGACTACACGACCTACCTGAAGAGCGACCTTCTTGATTCAGTCTACCTTCAGCAGAACTCGTTCGACCCGGTTGATTTCGCCGCTCCGATCGAGAGACAGCAGATTGTATTTGATCTGCTGTTCGAGGTCCTTGCAAGTGAATTGAGTCTTGAGGACAAGAAAGAGGCCCGTTCATTCATAAATGAGATGAGACAGGCTTTCATCGACTGGAACAACACGCCTCAGGACAGTGAACGGTTCGGTCAGTACAAGGATGAGATCAGTTCTTCTCTCAAATCCCGATTCGTCTCTTTCGATAAAAAAGCGATGAAGATCCTTCAGTCAAACCAGGTGGTCTAAGATGCAGAAGATATATACAAAAATTGATTCGATATCAGGTAACGTCATCAGTGTGAAGGCGGAGAATGTGAGAAATGGTGACCTTGCGGTTGTCACGAGCAAGCACGGAGAGTCCCTTGCCAATGTCATCAAACTGAATGGTGAGAACGTCACTCTCCAGGTCTTTGCAGGAGGGAGAGGAGTCTCGACCGGCGATAAGGTGAGATTTCTCGGGTTCCCGATGCGTATCTCCTATACAGAAGACCTGATGGGGAGAGTCTTCAACGGTTCAGGTATCCCCCGTGATAACGGACCGACCCTTGATGAGAACATGATCGAAATCGGCGGACCTTCAGTAAACCCGGCAAAGCGTATCATTCCCCGTAATATGATACGTACCGGTATTCCGATGATCGATGTGTTCAATACACTTGTCGAATCCCAGAAGCTGCCTATCTTCAGTGTATCAGGGGAGCCGTACAATGAAGTGCTTGCACGGATTGCCATGCAGGCAGAGGTTGACCTGATCATTCTGGGCGGAATGGGCCTCAAGTATGACGACTACCTCTTCTTCAAGGATACTCTCGAGTCAAGCGGAGCCATGAGCAGGACCATCTTCTTCGTACATACGGCCAGTGACCCAACCGTAGAGTGTCTTCTCGTTCCCGACATTTCCCTTGCAGTAGCCGAGAAGTTCGCCCTTGATGGAAAGAAGGTGCTTGTCCTTCTTACCGATATGACAAACTTCGCCGATGCGATGAAGGAAATAGCGATCACGATGGAACAGGTTCCTTCAAACCGTGGATACCCCGGAGACCTGTACAGTTCACTCGCCTCACGGTATGAGAAAGCTGTAGACTTCGAAGGTGCAGGTTCGGTAACTATCCTTGCGGTGACGACGATGCCCGGTGATGATGTGACTCATCCTGTACCTGATAATACCGGGTATATCACAGAAGGGCAGTATTACCTGAAGAACTCACGAATTGAACCGTTCGGTTCTCTTTCTCGTCTCAAGCAGCAGGTCAACAAAGACACACGTGATGACCACCGCGCACTGATGGACGGTATGATCAAGCTCTACGCATCGTTCAAAGAATCGGTCGAAAAGAAGTCGATGGGATTCCAGATGAGTGAATGGGATGACAAGCTCCTGAAGTACGGGGATCTATTCGAGTCGAAACTGATGGACCTGAGTGTCAATATACCTCTGGAAGAGGCGCTGGACCTTGGCTGGGATATCCTCAGTGACTGTTTTGATCCGAAAGAAACTGGTATGAGAAGTGAGCTTGTTCTCAAGTACTGGCCGAAAGACAACTAAGGAGTCGCTATGGCCGCAGTGAAACTGACTAAGAACGAACAGAAGAAGCAGAAAGACCAGCTGAAGCAGTTCCAGCGCTATCTTCCCACGCTGCAGTTGAAAAAACAGCAGCTCCAGATGGTGATCAGGAAGATCGAGGCCGAGGTGAAGGAACTCGAGACGCGTCAGGCTCAGTTCATAGAGTCTCTTCAGCCCTGGGTAGCCGTGTTCCATGAGAACACGACCTTCAGTGAGGGCCATGGTCTGAGTGATCTTGTGAAAGTTGACAAGGTAGAACGCGAAAAAGGGAATATCGCAGGGGTGCCGATACCGGTGTTCAAGACCCTCACATTCCAGCCGATCAGATACGACTTCAGGCAGTACCCCCTGTGGGTGGATACGGGTGTGTCTGTCCTCATGGAGGTGGCCCGCCTCGATGCCAACATCGCCGTACTGCAGCAGCAGATCAGACTTCTGGGACGTGAACTCCGTGTGACGAGCCAGAGGGTCAATCTCTTTGAAAAGGTGAAGATCCCCGAAACGAAGGAGAATATCCGAAAGATTCAGATCTACCTTGGTGATCAGCAGACCTCGGCTGTCGTTCGCGGAAAGATCAGCAAGCGGAAACTGTTGAAGAACGCACAGGAGTCAGCATGATAATAGGAATGAAACGAGTATCAATCGTGATGCGCTCTCATGAGAAGGTGAATACACTGCGGGCATTACGCAAAGTCGGTGTTATGCATCTTGATGATGTGGAAGTTCAGAGCGAGACACTCAGCCAACTGACCGATCGTCTCAGTGATTATGAGACAATCAGCGCCATTCTCAAAGAACGTGCGAAAAAGGTGAAGACACCTAAGGATCAGCAGATCCTCTCATCTCAGGACTTCCTCGTTGCCCACGAGCATCTTGTTGACCTTGTTGACACCGAAGAGGCTCTCAAGGAGAACCTTGCCCGGCTTTCAAAGGAGAGAGACCTCCTTGCCCCCTACGGTGAATTTGATATGAAAGGCCTTCGTGATATCTGCTCGTATGGCTATGAACTGTTCTTCTATGCACTTGATAAGAAAGTGCTTTCTTCAATCGAAGCTGATTACATCCCGATTGCATCGGATGACAGACATTCTGTTATTGCAACGGTTTCCGATCAGCTTCCTGATGATGGAAGGGCAGAGCTGATTCACTGGCCCCATAACTCTCTCAGCGAGACCAGTGCCCTCATTGAGCAGGACTCCTCCCGCCTTCAGCAGGTGGTCAAGGAGATAGAGGAGAATGTATACCTTCTCCCTTCGTATGCCTTTCACTCCCGGGTGGTCGAACAGGAGATTGAGTTTGAGCAGGTGGAGGAAGGGATGGAGGAGTCTCACTCACTGATTTCCTGGATCAGCGGGTATATCCCCGAAGACCGTCTCGATCAGTTCAAGGCTTTCGCCCGAGAAGAAAAGGTCGGCTACTCCCTCAGTGATCCTGATGAACATGAAGTACCTCCGACGAAGGTGAAAAACAATAAGGTGGTCTCGATCATCTCTCCCGTGTTCGATCTGCTCGGCACCGTTCCCGGTTACCGTGAATATGATATCAGCATGTGGTTTCTGATGTTCTTCGCAGTGTTCTTCGCCATGATCATCGGAGATGGCGCCTACGGTCTCATACTCCTGACCATCGCCGCAGGTTCTCACCTGAAAATGAAGAAGGCGAACAACGGCATTATCCTGCTGTATGTGATGAGCAGTGCAAGTATCGTGTGGGGAGCGATCACCGGAGCATGGTTCGGGTCTCAGTGGATCATCGAGAATATCGGTTTCCTCAATTCTCTTGTTATACCACAGATATCTGCCTATCCGGAGGTCTTCGGTCTTCAGGCAACCACTGCCCAGAACACCGTGATGCAGTTGTGCTTCATAATAGGTACGCTTCATCTATCACTTGCCTGTGTGATCAACATCCACAAGAAGATAGGAGAAAAGGATATCTCTCTGGTTGCAGACCTCGGCTGGCTGATGATGATCGATGCACTCTATTTCCTCGTTCTTCTGCTTGTCATTGAAACTCCGGTCAATCTTCAGGCAATAACGACGGTAGTTCTTACAGGTCTCCTTCTGGTGATCCTGTTCGGTGCCCAGGGCCCCAACATACCGTTTGTGAAGGGCCTGCTCGGGGGACTCGCCGGACTGTTCACCACCTTCCTCGACTCAATAAGCGCCTTCGGTAATATCATCAGCTACATCAGACTGTTCGCTGTAGGTATGGCTTCTCTGGCCATCGCCCAGTCGTTCAACTCGATGGCATCGATGATGATGCATGGGTTTGCCATTCCGGCAGCGATACTCGTGCTGCTGCTCGGGCATTCCCTCAACTTCGTCATGGCTCTCCTTTCAGTGGTCGTCCACGGAGTCAGGCTGAATCTACTTGAATTTTCCGGTCAGCTCGGCATGGAGTGGACTGGTTATGCATATGAGCCGTTCAAAGAAACGGTTGAACCCACATCACATACGTTGGTAGAAACAACGATAAGGAGCTAGAATATGAATATCGGATTGATAGCTATGGCAGCAGCGTTAGGTCTTTCAGCAGCCGGATCTGCACTGGGAACAGGAGCAGCTTCGCTTGCAGCGATCGGCGGTTGGAAGAAGTGTTATGCGAACGGTAAGCCGGCACCATTCATCATGGTCGCATTTTCCGGTGCTCCGCTCACTCAGACGATCTACGGATTCCTTCTGATGAACTTCATCACAGCAGCAGTCAGTGCAGGGAAAGACCCTATGATGATTCTCGGAGCAGGGATTTTCGGCGGTCTCGCTATAGGACTTTCAGCCTGGATGCAGGGTAAGGCCGGAGCTGCGGCAAGTGATGCGTATGCAGAGACTGGAAAGGGAACAGCAAACTACTTTATCGTCATCGGTATTGTAGAGACCGTTGCACTGTTCACTCTTGTCTTTCTTCTCCTTCTTCTGCAATAGCAGCCGGCACACTCTGCCGTTCTGCAGTGCAAGACCTCCTGTCGTTGGGTACAGGAGGTTTTTGTTTGCTCACAGGGAATACAGGAAGATATGAAGTCTGTCGGGGAGAATGACCCGGCACTGGCCCTTACCTCCGGTCACCGGGAATTCATGTCGGGTACTCTTTACTCGTACAGGTCAATTCCGATACACTCCTAGGAGAATCTGAGAAGAGGTAAAGCGCACTATGAATCGAAGAGTCAGCCGTGAAGTGAACATCGGTTCCCTCACTCTGGGAGCACAGCATCCGATTGCAGTACAAACGATGTATGGCGACCCCCTGAAACCTGTCAGGGACAGTGTATGGTATGATTCACTCCTGTTCACACTCAGGTCATGGGCCACCATGGGCGCCTCACTGGTGCGTTTCAGTTACCCCTCACATGAACTCAAAGACACCTTCACAGCCATCTGTTCTGATGCGCCTGTTCCCGTCGTTGCCGACATTCATTTCGATTACCGGCTCGCTATTGAAGCCCTTGAGTGTGGAGCACACAAGATCAGGATCAATCCCGGCAATATCGGGGCAGTGTGGAAAACCAGAGAAGTCGTCAGGGCGGCACAGGACCATGGAGCTGCTATCCGCATCGGTTTGAACGGCGGTTCGCTCCCTAAAGGAGCGCCAGGGGAATCTGTGAGCTCCCTCATGGCATCGGCGGTACAATCCTACCTTGATATATTCGAAAGCACCGGATTCACCAATACTGTGATAAGTGTCAAACACTCTGATGTCGACATAACCTATGATGCCTACAGGAAGGTCGCCGGTCTGTGTGACTATCCCCTGCATCTGGGAGTCACAGAAGCGGGTTCAATCGTCCCGTCAGTCACCCGCAGCACCTGGGCACTCGGCCGCCTTCTCAGCGAAGGTATCGGTGATACCATCAGAATCAGTATCAGTGATGACAACTTCTATGAGATCAGCGCTGCAAAGGAACTGCTGCGGACAGTCGGTATCGAAAAAGGGGGAGTGCAGCTGATCAGCTGTCCCCGTTGCGGAAGAGCTACTTTCGATTCGCAGGGATTTGTCAGGAGAATCGAAAAACGCCTTCTTTCCTATGAAACTCCGTTGAAGGTTGCGATCATGGGCTGTCAGGTAAACGGACCGGGCGAGGCGAAACATGCCGATCTTGCAATAACCGGTATCGGACGAAAAGTATTTTTATACCTTCATGGAGAACTGGTTAAGGAGATTGCTGCAGAAGAAGCGGAAGAGGAACTCTTCCGTTACCTGGAGGAACTGAGCTGATGCATAATAAACTGATCATCAAAGGCGCACGACAACACAATCTTAAGAATATCGACCTCGAACTTGAGAAGGACTCTCTTATAGTCATCAGCGGTCTGAGCGGCAGCGGGAAATCCTCTCTCGCCTTCGACACGATATTCGCCGAAGGACAGAGACGGTACGTCGAGTCACTCAGCGCCTATGCGAGGCAGTTTCTTGGTCGCCTCGAGAAACCGGCTGTAGATAATATCGAAGGATTGAGTCCTTCAATCGCGATAGAGCAGAAGACCACGAACAAGAATCCGCGTTCAATCGTCGGAACTGTCAGTGAGATCTATGACTACTACCGACTCCTGTGGGCACGTGTGGGTATACCGCATTGTCCCCAGTGCCATGAACCGATCAGTGAACAATCCATCGATCAGATCCTCGATGCAGTATATAACCATGAAGAGGGCTCGAGGCTGATGATTCTCGCTCCGGTTGTCCTGGGAAGGAAAGGGGAACACAAGAAGATTTTCTCATATGCCAAGAAAGAGGGTTACACGAGAATCAGAATAGATGGGAGAATCTATCCGATAGATGAGGTCCCTTCGCTGACAAAAACCGAAAAACACACGATCGAGGTAGTCATCGACCGGCTTATCCTCTCACCTGAAATCCGCTCACGTCTGGCTGACTCGGTAGAACGTGCTGTCGAACTCTCAGACGGTCTTGTGACGACCCTCCATATGAAACAGGACAGGAGTGAGGAGTTGACGACCTTCAGCCAGAGGAACAGTTGTGTTCACTGCGGAATATCATTGCCTGACCTCGAACCGAGACTTTTCAGCTTCAATAATCCCTTCGGTGCATGTCCTGAGTGTACCGGGCTCGGCTATAAGAAGGATTTCGATCCCGATAAATTGATCCCGGACTATAACAAGTCATTCAATGAGCGGGCAATCGCGACTCATAATCCCGAAGCGACCCACTTTCGTATTCCAATGGAGGCCTTCGCTGCCCATTACGGTTTCTCTCTGGACACACCTCTTGCAGAACTCGGTGATGAAATCATCGATAAGATTCTGTATGGTGATACCGTTCCTCTGAAGAGGATGTATCAGTCCAAAGACAAGAATACGATGTACACAAGCAAAAAACCGTTCGAAGGAATCATTCCGGGTCTCCACAGACGCTACCGTGAGACGGGAAGCAGTTATATCAGACAGTGGATGGAGTCGTTCATGAATGAGACGACCTGTACGGTATGCCATGGTGAGAAACTCAACCCTTCAGCCCTCTCGGTGCTTATCAACGGAAAAACCATATGGGATGTGACCCGGCTGTCGGTCAAGGATGCTCTCTCGTTCTTTGAACATCTCAGTCTCAATGAAACCCAGAAGAACATTGCACAGCAGGTGCTGAAGGAGATCATCAGCCGACTGTTGTTCCTGAAGAACGTTGGTCTTGATTATCTCACGCTCGACCGTTCCACCGGAACCCTCAGCGGCGGTGAGTCCCAGAGGATCCGACTTGCGACCCAGATAGGAAGTGCTCTCACCGGAGTGATGTACGTACTTGATGAACCCTCGATCGGGCTGCATCAGAAGGATAACTTCAAACTTATCGAAGCGATGAAGGCCCTGAGAGACATCGGAAATACTCTGATCGTCGTCGAACATGATGAGATGACCATGAGGGAGGCTGATTGCATCGTCGACCTTGGTCCCGGTGCCGGCGCCTTCGGCGGATATGTGACGGCTGTTGGAACAGCAGAACAGATCATGAAGGTCAAGGAGAGCATCACCGGTCAGTACCTTGCCAAGACGCTTACGTTCCCCCCCATCAGTGAACGACGGAAAGGAAACGGAAAGAACATCGTTCTCAAGGGGGCGAAGAAGAACAACCTGCAGGGAATTGATGTCTCGTTCAAGCTTGGTGCGATGAATGTGATCACTGGAGTCAGCGGCAGCGGAAAATCAACGCTGCTGCACGAGATACTGATACCGGCTCTCCACAGGATACTCGGCAGGCAGCACGAGAATCATGACGGGTACCGTGAAATCGAAGGGTCCCGGCACATAGACAAGGTTATCAGTATCGACCAGAGTCCTATCGGGCGCACCCCCAGAAGTAATCCTGCCACCTATGTCGGAGCCTTCACACCTATCAGGGATCTGTACGCCTCGCTTCCAGAAGCGAAGATGAAAGGATACAAGCCGGGAAGGTTCAGTTTCAATGTGGCAGGTGGACGATGTGAACACTGCAAAGGAGACGGATACAAAAAGATCGAAATGAATTTTCTTCCTGATGTGTATGTGACCTGTGAAGTGTGCAAAGGGAAACGGTTCAATAATGAAACCCTCGGGGTCTATTATAAGGGAAAGAATATCTACGATGTATTGCAGATGAGTGTCCAGGAGGCTTCAGAGTTCTTCTCCTCCATTCCCTCTGTCTACCGCAAACTCAGCACGCTGAACTCAGTTGGTCTGGGGTATATCAAGCTCGGTCAGTCTGCCCTTACCCTCAGCGGCGGTGAAGCTCAGCGGGTCAAGCTATCAAGCGAATTAGCCAAGATAGGAACCGGCAATACCCTCTACGTTTTGGATGAGCCGACAACCGGCCTTCATTTCGCAGACGTCAAGGTGCTCATGGACGTGCTCAACAGGATAGTTGATAAGGGTAACACCGTCATTCTCGTGGAACACAATCTCGATGTGATAATCCACAGCGACTATATCATTGACCTCGGTCCGGACGGGGGAGATAAGGGAGGAGAATTAGTGGCATGCGGGACCCCCGAGGAAGTCGCACTATGCACACACTCCCACACAGGGTATTATATCAGACAGTCACTGTATGAAAATTCGTAATGTACTGTTTCTGATACTGATTGCTCTGTCACTGTTGAACTCCATCTATGCGCAGGAGGGCCTCTCAACGCTGATGCTTGAAGGACTAGCCGAGATGGATGCTTCGCTGCTCCGTGAGAAATCAGAGTACCTCGGGCTCGCCAGTGATGGTTCAGCAGAGGAAATCCTGCAGAGGCTGTACTCCCATTACGGATTCACTGAAACAACTGATGAGCAGACCCGAAATGCCTTGGATCCAAAGGAAAAATCCGTAGTACTGGAGAGTGCTCACTACTATTACATGAACAGTGATGGGAATTCCATCATCCTTTCAGGGAACGTGTCCCTCACCGGCCCCTCCTGGGCACTCACAGCAGACATCGTTCTGTATGATGTCAAGAAACAAGTGCTCACTGCAGTAGGCACTGTGTTGTTCACACAGGAAGAACGTGAAGTCTCTTCGGCTTCCATCACATTCTCAGTCAATGAACGAGACCTGACCATCCTGAACGGTGAGATCCTGTTTGACAGGACAACAAGTGAGAATGAACCTCTGAGTCTCCTTTCAAAGGGAGAGAGGATGCGTTTCATACAGAATCCAGCGGCCTACAGTGCGTCGGAGGCTTCGGTTACCAGCAGTATCGAACACTCCTACTATCAGATAGACGCGCAGGAGGCACTCTTCGTGACGGGCAATGACGTGTTCATCACGGATGCCACCCTCTTGATGGGACGGGTACCCATCCTCTACCTGCCGTTCTTCTTTTATCCCGGCAAATCCCTCATCTTCAACCCGTTATTCGGATTCGATTCCATGAAAGGATCCTTCATGACCCTTTCGTACGAACTGTATGGCAGGAACCCCCTGCACAGCACAGAGGGTAAAGAAGGGGGGACCTTCACCACCTTTTTTGCCGATGACCGGGTTCTCTCCCGTGTCCCGGGCTCAGTCACCTATGAGTATTCAGATGTTCCGGTATCCTCACTTCAGAAGTGGGCGTCAGACAGCGGCTCATACTTTTCTGTGTACACTGATGCCTACCAGGTCAATGGGCTGCATCTGGGCATCGATTCACACACTGCCCTTGATGATAAGACCATCGTTGCAGACCTGACAGGAGGGATCGCCTTCATGCCTCCCTCATTCAACTCAACTTCTATACCTTCAACCCGCTACTATATCGAACCAGAGTTGAATGTACGCCTTCCCTCGTTCACCCTCTCTCTCAGCTTTCCGGTCTTTTCGGATGAGCAGGTCAAAGAGGATTATGTGATTCAGGAACGTTTCGGCAATTTTTTCTCCTCCTTCTTTACCGAGGAATCCTCTCTGACAAGCGGCAGCAGAATATCCTCCTACTCTTGGGAGGCAGAAACATCCCTTTCACTGAGTCCTGAAGTGCTGCGCCCGTTTGTCAAAGAAATCAAAGTGACTTCGTTGAACACCTCGATAGATTTCATCCGCTCGTATGATTCCGCCACCAGCGGCTTTATTATCTCATCAGAAAATCCGCTCTCCTATTCTGCTGTGATGAGTGGTCAGCTCTTCGACTTTACGCTCACCGAAGGCACACAGGAGACTTCCCGTGTTTCAGGCTACGATAACGCCGGAGTTGAGCTCCTGAGCCAGTACGGGCTCTCTCCTGTCCCTGCCGCAGATGCAGAGAAAGAGGACAGTGTCCGGACTGTCTCTGCTGACCTGAGCTACACTCTTCGTCAGACAGGAGCATATGAAACTGAATATGTGAAGGGTGTGGCAGGCAAGGAGAACCGGAGATCAGTCAACACGGGTATCCTGACCCTGAATGAATCTTACCTTCCCGACTTCTTCACAGGGACTCACAAACTTGAAAGCACCTATTCTGATACCAGTGAGGGGGTTGAACGATCACAGGAGTATGGTCTGCAGTACACCCACACCCTCAGGATTCCCGGTGCTGCCCTGACGCATACCTATTCACAGAGCCTGTACCATTGGGAAGCCATGGTGGCCTCTGACGGAACACTCACCAGCGAATCCTATGGCGTGGAAATTAGTGAGGATACTGTCCGTACCCACACGATTTCCTTTGCTCCACGTCTTGAAAACGCGTTTCTTAGCTTTACCCCGTCTCTCACCTACCGGCTTCCCCCCTTTGACAGCAAAATCACGGCAGCCATAACAGCACAGGCCGGAGGATTCTCAGTCCTCTCATCACTTGATTTCGAGCAGGAGAGTGATACCTACCGGTTCACCTACACCAGAAACAGCCTTTCCTATTCGAACGGCATGTTCAGAACGTCCCATACACTGACGGGCGAACCTGAAGGAATGGATATCCTGAACAGCTATCAGATCAATTCGCTGGCAGCTGTGGAGGTGGATCTCTGGTCGCTCACAGGGAGTGTTTCAGCACTGTGGGACAGTGATATCGGCGGATTCGAATCACTCACAGGTCTGCTGAGCAGCCGGTACGGCGGAATACAGTTCACCTGGGCCCATGACGGGAATGACCTGATTCCCTCCAGTGCCGATATCAGTCTCACAGGGGGCGACCTTGCAGTTTCATTGTGGCATGAACGGATAGCGTTAAGTGCCGATCTGAAAGGTGAGTTCCATCACTCTTTCTATGATATCTCGGGTTCCTATTTCCTGTTCAGTCTCAACCTGTCCTTCGACATATACAAGTTTCTCTCATTCAATCTCTCTGTGACAAGTCAGAACCGAAATTTCGACCGATATCTCACACTTGAGGATATGGTTGATGATTTCTTGGATGCCTTCGATTTTTTCAACGGCGGACGCTATACGACACAGTTCGTCATGAACTCGCTGCAGATCAGCGCCATCCATCATATGGATGACTGGGACCTGGTCGGACGATATGAGGGTGCTGTCACCTATGAGAACAACCGATATACCTGGACACCGAAGGTATCTATCTATCTGAAATGGAAGGCTATTCCCGAAATCAATATTGATAGAGAGCTGGAACTATGATTACAATGGAACTTCCAGCAGGAGGACTATGAAACGAACCATCGTATTTGACACACGGGATCAGATGAGAACCATCTGCGGCGTCAACGATAGAAATGTCGGCTACATCGAACTGTTGCTCTCAGGTGAACTGAGTGTTTACGGTAATTCCATCACCTACCAGATTCCCAACGAAGACTCGCAAAGAAAGGAGAACCTGTTTGTCGCTCTTTTCGAGCGTCTCAAGAAAGACAGTGAATCCATGGAAGAGATCAGTGAACCCCAGATCTTCATGAGCTTTCAGGATCTGAGGTCGCAACAGGGACCGGATATTCAGGAACAGGTCGCGATCGCTGTCGGACCCAAACTGGTCTATCCGAAGACGAATCATCAGCGACAGTTCATCAATCAGATGGAGAAGAAACAGCTGAACTTCGCCATCGGACCTGCTGGAACCGGCAAGACGTTTCTTGCGATTGCCTATGGACTGAAAGAGGTTCTCAGCGGCAGGAAGCAGAAAATCATCCTGACACGTCCTGTTGTGGAGGCGGGAGAGAACCTCGGTTTCCTGCCGGGGGACCTGAACCAGAAACTCTCCCCCTACCTTCTTCCAATCTATGATGCAATGGAATTTCTCGTTTCCAGGCCGGTCCTGAAGAGACTGGAGGAGAGCGGTGCTATAGAGAGCGCACCCCTTGCCTACATGAGAGGACGGTCGTTCAACAATGCATTCGTTCTCCTTGACGAGGCACAGAATACCACGATGCAGCAGATGAAAATGTTCCTCACCCGCCTTGGTGAGCACTCCAAAGCCGTTGTCACCGGTGATATCACCCAGATAGATCTTCCCGGCCGGGACCGTTCGGGTCTTGTGCATGCCCGCTCCATTCTTCATACTGTACCAGATATCGGATTTATCGAATTCTGTGAGACAGATGTAGTGAGAAGCCGACTCGTGCAGAGTATCATACGTGCATACGAACAGGAGAACCATGGTACAAACAGGTAACAGCCGCCATCCTTCATTGACCTATCTCATTTCCCAGTTTCTTCTCATAGCCCTTATCGTGATTCTGGCAGTACTTACTCCGGCCATCTATCATTCCAATACCGAGATGCTTGTTACACGGATCAACAATCAGTTCTCTGCAGGAGATATTGCGCCGTTTGACATTGTCGCCACCCATACATTCTACTATCATGACGAGCAGGCGACTGCCCTGGCTGAGACTGAGGCACTGAAAAACACTCTCCCCCGCTTTTACTTTTCCCTTCTTGATACTGAACAGAACCTCATGGACATCACGCAGAAGGTTCAGGAGAGGATTCTCTCCGGTATTGCCGATGAGGAAAACAGAACATACATCGAACGGGTACTGTATGAACTGAGTGAAGAGATACTTTCAAACGGTATCTACAGTGAACGGGAACTCCTTGAATCCGTTTCAAGGGGATACTCCGAGATTCTCACCCGGGGGGCAGGCAGATCACCGGCCGACCAGAATCTGAATGCCCGCAGAATCGACACACTGCTGACCGTTGATTCCCTCGCCGAATACGTGTTCAGCCGTCAGGATCTCTATGAACAGATGGGACTGCTGGAGATTGTGAGGGAATATGTGGCTATCGTTCGTGAGAGCGTGAAAGAGAATGTCCATTATGACTCGGTGGCTACCACTGTAGAACAGGAACGGGCCGTCAACAGTGTGGAACCGGTGATGGTACGGGTTGCGGAAGGTGAACAGCTCATCCAGAAGAACTCGGTTGTCACTGAAGAGATGATGAAACGTGTTCGGGCAATGCAGCTTATCGTCCACCGCTATTCATCACAACAGGTATTCGGAAGAATCCTCTTTGCCCTCATCATCACCCTCGGATCAGTCTATGCGTTCTCACAGGTGTTCATCCATATCAAACGGGGACGTCAGTATACGATGCTTTTCATGGCGGGAATAGTCGTCACTCTTCTTCTCACCTATGGTATAATCGCCTCCCGGGCAGCACTGCAGGTTGAGTTCCTGGATCCTCTGCTGCCGGTGTTCTTCCTTCCACTGTTCCTGTATGTCCTTACAGGGAAAAGACGGGCCGGCATGATTGCCGCGGTCGCTCTTGCCGGGTACATGAGTCTGTACGACCATGCCACCCTGATGTCGTTCTTCTTCATCATTGCAGTGAACTTTATCAGTGTCTATTTCATACGCTATGTTTCCAGACGTATCGATATGATTGCCCAGTGGCTGCTGACGATTGTATCATCGGCGACAGTTCTGCTGATTCTTGTGATGGTGGAAGGACTGTCTCTGAGAAACTCAGGTATCTCAGTCGCTCTTCTCAGTGCCAACATAACACTGAGTTACGTTTTCCTTGTCTTCCTTCTTCCTCTCCTGGAGCTGGTATTCAATGCACCGACACCCTTTCGGCTTCGGGAACTCTCCTCTTCGAATTCCCCGGTCCTCCTCGCTCTGGCATCTCATGCACCCGGAACTCATGCACACTCACTCAATGTAGCAGAGTTCGCTCAGGCGGCGGCACAGGCGGTCAAAGCCGATGAACAGCTGGCCTATGTCGGAGGTCTTTACCATGACATCGGAAAACAGGAGCATCCTGAGTACTTCGTCGAGAATCAGAAAGACCAGAATAAACATGATGAGCTGAAGGCATCACTGTCAGTGGCCATCATAAAGAGCCATGTCAAGCTGGGCGTTGAAAGGGGTAGGGAAGCAAAACTTCCGCAGGAGATCATAGACATCATCTACCAGCATCACGGCACTGATATCATCCAGATATTCTATCATGAAGCGATGAAAGAGGCTGCTGGCGACAAGAACTCCACCGGCATCACTGCCCATGAGTATTCCTATAACAACGAGATCCCTCAGACGAAGGAGGCCGCAATCGTCATGATTGCGGACAGTGTGGAAGCGGCAAGCAGGTCAGTGAAGAAGCCCTCCCACAAACGGTACGAGAACCTTGTACGTTCCGTAGTGAACGGAAAGATCGAGCGTGGTCAGCTTGCAGCGAGCAGACTGACCATGAACGAGCTCGAACTGATCACCACCGCCCTGATCCATTCGATCACTGCGAAGAACCACATACGGATGCAATATCCAAAGGATATAACCGAGGAATAATATGATAACCATTCACGTAACCTACAATGATGAAGAAATCCCTCCGGGAATGAACGAACAGAGGGTCCGGTCCATCTGTGAGGCCGCAGGCTCCCTCATCGACCTCAACGGTGAGATCGATATCTCCTTCATCCCCAAAGAGACCATGAGAGATCTCAACAGGACCTACAGAGGCAAAGATGACAGCACCGACATCCTTTCCTTCGCCACCTATGACACTGATGATGATTTCCCCGCTGTCGAGACCGGCAGCTACCTGGGAGAACTGATAATCTCCGCCTCCGACATCATTGACAACTGTTCCTATTTTTCTGTTGACCCCGATAATGAACTCATACGAATATTAGTACACGGCATGCTGCACCTTAACGGGAAGGATCATGCGACCAACGATGAGGATGAACCGATGTTACAGGAGCAGGAACGACTTGTAGAATTGATTGCGAAGGAGCTGGATAGGTGAAGAATCTGAGTAAACTGGCAGGAACTCTGGCGCGGCTTTTTAGCAGAGAACATGAAGCGAACTCTGTTCAGATGATTGAAGAGAAACGCTCTATGATCGAAGGTGTCGAAGAACTCGAAGAGACGATGGTGAAAGAAGTGATGGTACCCCGCATCGATGTGCAGTTCATCAGTGAGGAACTCTCATTAAGTGAACTGTATGACCTGATCAGGGAGGAAGGGTACTCACGATACCCGGTATTCATCGACACGATTGACAATGTTGTCGGTGTGCTGTATGCGAAGGATCTTATCACTGCCAACCAGGAAATCCCGTTCGAGATACGCCAGCACATGAGAAAACCCTATTTCGTTCCGGAGAGCAAGCGCCTTGATGAGCTCCTCAGAGAATTCAAGAAACGGAAAGTCCATATCGCCATTGCCATAGATGAATACGGCGGGGTCAGCGGAATCGTCACGATGGAAGATATTCTTGAAGTGATTGTCGGTGAGATCCAGGACGAGTTCGATGATGACGAGGATGATCAGATCATAGAAATGGGGCAGGGGATCTACCTCTGTGATGCCCGAACAAGTATAGATGATATTAACGAGCGCCTGCAGCTCTCACTCCCCGATGAGGAGACTGAAACGATAGGGGGCTTTGTATTCGAACAGTTCGGCCGCATACCGAACAATCAGGAGAAAGTCACCTATGATTCCATCGATTTCATTGTACAGGAAATAGATGGGCACAAGATCAACAGTGTTAAGATTGTGACAAGAAATCGATAAATTTATATTTTTTTATTCACGGAAACCTTTAGGAATCACCCGTGGTTCGTTGACTCTCTCTATGATTCTTCAGTATACTGTCCGGGATATATACCTAGTATGGAGGATAAAATAATTATGAAAATTGCTATCAATGGCTTTGGTAGAATCGGAAGAAACGTGTTCAAAGTGGCTTTCGAAGACAAGAACATCGAAATCATGGCTATCAATGACCTGACTGATCCGAAAACACTGGCTCATCTGCTCAAGTACGACTCAACCTACGGAGTATACGGCAAGAAAGTCGAAGCAAAAGAAGATGCGATCGTCGTAGATGGTACTGAGATCAAGATTCTTGCAGTGAGAAACCCGGCAGAACTTCCCTGGAAAGAAATGGGAGTAGACATTGCCATCGAATCTACCGGTGTGTTTGCAACTGCTGAAGGTCCTCGAGGCGGTTACAAGGATCATATCAAAGCTGGAGCAAAGAAGGTTATCCTCACAGTTCCTTCGAAGGATGCTATCGATCAGACCGTAGTACTCGGCGTCAATGATGACCAGATCGACAAATCCCTTCTCGCATACTCGAACGCTTCCTGTACGACAAACTGTCTTGCACCTGTTGCAAAAGTACTCAACGACTCCTTCGGCATCGAAAGAGGTCTCATGACCACCGTACACGCATTCACAAACGACCAGGTGACTCTTGATATGCCTCACGGCGATCTGAGAAGAGCACGTGCAGCTTCACTGTCGATTATTCCCACCACTACCGGTGCAGCTCGGGCAGTAGCTAAGGTCATTCCCGCACTCGAAGGCAAACTCAACGGCGGTGCGATGCGCGTTCCTGTTCCTACAGGAAGTATTGTTGACCTCACAGTTCTCCTCGAGAAGGATTGTTCTGTTGAAGAACTCAACGCAGCCATCAAGGCAGCAGCAGATGGTCCGATGAAGGGTATCCTCGAATACACCGAAGATCCCATCGTATCCTCAGACGTAAGAGGGAACTCACATTCCTCGATCTTCGACTCAGCCCTTACGATGAAGATGGGACCGAAGTTCTTCAAGATCATGAGCTGGTACGACAACGAAATGGGGTACTCGAACCGTGTTGTTGACCTTGCAAAGAAGCTTGCTGACTGATCAGATCTTCTTTCTATTCGGATAGAATCCCACGCACTCCCCGTCATGTGGGAGTGCGTTTTATCTTTTACAAGGAGTCTTCATGAACGTACAGACAGTCAAAGACATTGACCTTACCAATAAACGAGTCCTCATTCGGGTGGATTTCAATGTACCCGTCAAGGATGGTCTCGTGACTGATGATACGAGGATTATTAAAGCCCTCGATACCGTCAACTATATACTCTCCCAGAAAGGCACCTCCCTTGTGGTCATGAGCCATTTTGGAAGACCTAAGGGGCAGAAGAACAGCGATTACAGCATGGCTCCCATCGCCAGACGGTTCAGTGAACTGCTTGGTAAGGAGGTTATACTTGCTAAGGATGTCATCGGAGATGAGGTCGAGGCACAGGTCAAGGCACTAAAAAGCGGTGATGTCCTCCTGCTTGAGAACGTCAGATTCTACCCTGAAGAGGAGAAGAATGACCCGGAATTCTCAAAGACCCTGGCCTCCTATGGTGATGTCTATATCAACGACGCATTCGGCACCGCTCATAGAGCCCATGCCTCCACCGAGGGTGTCGCACACTACCTGCCATCGGCAGCAGGTCTTCTCATCGAGAAGGAGGTGCAGTTCTTCGCTCCTCTTTTAAGTAACCCTGCCAAGCCGTTCGTCGCCATCATCGGCGGTTCTAAGGTTTCAAGTAAGATCACCGTTCTCGAGTCTCTGGTTAAGACCTGTGACACCATTGTTATCGCAGGAGGAATGGCTTATACCTTCCTTAAAGTCCAGGGACATTCCATCGGCAAATCTCTGCTCGAAGAGGATTACCTTGATACAGCAGCATCGTTCCTGAAAAAGGCCGAAGAAAAGGGTGTGAAGGTGATACTGCCGCTTGACCACATAGGGGCTGAAACCTTTGCTGAAAATGCCGAGCCGGTAGCCATCGACTCCGTCGATATTCCCGATACTCTTATCGGTATGGATGTCGGGGAGAAGACGCTGGCCGCTGTGGAGAAGGAACTCAAGAAGGCTTCGAGTATCGTGTGGAACGGACCAATGGGAGTATTTGAATTTGCTTCCTTTGCTCACGGCACGAAAATGGTAGCTGAGATGGTAGCTTCCTGTGCAGGAACAACCGTAGTGGGAGGGGGAGACTCAGTCGCTGCTGTCAACACTTTCGGCTATGCTGACAGAATAGATCACGTAAGTACCGGAGGTGGTGCTTCTCTCGAATTCCTCGAAGGGAAGATACTGCCCGGAATCAAGGCTCTGGAGAAATAATATGAGAAATGTATGTATCGCAGGAAACTGGAAAATGAACATGAGCCCCTCAGAGGGTAAGGCCTTCGCTGCGCAGCTGATTGATGCTGCCGCCAAGGCTGCAGAGAATGAGACGGTAGTGGTGGCACCCCCGTTCATCACCATCCCGGCTGTCGTCGAAGCTGTCAAAGGTTCGCCTATCAAGGTAGCTGCACAGAACATGAGCGACCAGGTTAGCGGGGCTTTCACCGGTGAAGTATCGGCTGACATGCTTCTTGATGCAGGAGTCACCTATGTGATTCTCGGCCACTCTGAGCGTCGTGCACTGTATGGTGAAGATGATGCGTTCATCAACAGAAAGGTGCGCTATGCTCTGGAAAAGGGACTCAATGTGATTCTCTGTGTCGGAGAGACGCTCGAAGAACGTGAAGCCGGCAGGCTCGAACAGGTTCTCCATACTCAGGTCACTGAAGGACTCAAGGATGTTTCTGCTTCTCAGATGGCGGATGTGATCATCGCCTATGAACCGGTATGGGCGATCGGCACAGGAAAAACAGCAACAGCGGATGATGCCAACAGCGCTCATGCCTTTATCCGTGGTGTTGTTGCAGATATCCTCAGTGAAGATGTTGCCAATAACCTCATAATACAGTATGGTGGTTCAGTGAAACCGAACAATGTGAAATCCCTTATGTCTATGGAACACATTGACGGAGCACTCGTCGGCGGCGCCTCTCTCACCGTGGAGCAGTTCGCACCGATCGTGCAATTCAACGATTAATTGGAGACCACAATGGGTATCATCAGCATTATTCTTCTAGTCATTTTCGTTATCGCGGCTCTCCTCCTCATACTTCTCGTTGCTCTTCAGAGTGACGGGAGTTCAGGTCTTGGAGGCGTCTTCGGTGGTGGAAGTGATTCAACTTTCGGAGGACAGGGCAGTAAGGTTCTCACTAAGATCACTGCTATTGTAGGCGGGTCTTTTCTTGTTATCGCCTTACTGCTTGCGGTCATAAACAAAGGTCCCGGGGCAGACACTCTTCTTGACAGTGTCACGAGTGATCAGGTTCAGGAAACCACTGAATGGTGGAATGACGCAGCACAAGCACCTCAGGAATAGTGTTCGTCAGAACTCTCATATAACCGCATAGTTTCTATGCGGTTTTGCTATTGGAATGGAGGTCAACTATGAAAACAGCAGTTCTATATGCAGACATCACTCAGAAGGCGACGGCAAAGGCATTGGCCTCTGCTCTCGCAACGGGGATACAGAAGCAGGGAGCAGACTGTGACCTCATTGACGTGAAACGGGATTCCGATACACGCATCGCGATGTATCAATACATCGCAATTGTAGCGACCCCGACGACACTGTGGGGCGGGAGGATCGATCCTGCGGTCTCAGCTTTTCTTAAACAGAACGGTTCGGTGGCAGGAAAGCGATGCAGCGCCTTTGTCTCAAAGAATTCGATCCGAAAAACGAAGACTCTGCAGGCGCTGTTCAAGGTGATGGAGCAGGAGGGGATGTATCTGACCTATTCAGACATCCTCACGAGTCCGTCACAGGCCCAGGTGAGCGGAACTCACCTGAAGCTCACTTAAAACGTAGGAGTACGATATCATGAAGAAACGATATGTGACAGTTCTAATCCTGGCATTGTTGATGATACCAACATTGCTCAGTGCAAATTCGGAAACCGCAGCCACTGTGAATCTTATCAGGGAAGAGGTAATCACCTATGATGACCTCAGAAGCAAAGTGGAAGAGGAACAGAAACAGCTTCAGAGTGCAGGGGAACAGACGGCATCTGTAGACCCTCAGCGGATACTTGATGTCATGATAAATGATATCCTCGTACTTCAGGGGGCTGAACGTGACGGATACCTCGTCAGCGATGCACAGATTGAACAGGTCATCGCACAGCAGAAAGCCTCTCTGTCACAACAGACAGGACAGAATATAACTGATGCACAGTATGAAATGAGCATCATGAACGTGTACGGCGTAACCCTGTCTGAATTCAAAGCTATGCTGAGGGACTCTTCTACAGTTGACCAGTATGTCAGAAATACACAACAGAGTGTAATCAATGTATACGGGGAACCGACTGAAGATGAGATCAACGCCTTCTTCAGGACGAACCGCTCCCAGTTCATGAACCCCGAACTGGTCCGGCTCTCACACATATTCATGCCCTTTGATGAGTCAAACAAAGCCAGTGTGAAGAAGGAGATGGATAAGGTCTCCAGGTATCTGAAGTATAATACCTATACGTTCGAAGAACTTGTTCCCACCTATTCACAGGATGCAGATAGTATCGACCGCGGGGGAGACATCGGCTGGCTTGCTTTCGATGACACCCAGATGCGTCAGGCCCTCGGCCCCGAATTCTTTGATGCAGTGTTCGAGCTCAAACTTGGAAAGCCCTCAGGCGTCCTCGAATCGAACAGCGGTTTTCACATCGTGAAGGTTATCACCCACACCGAGCCGAAGCTGCTTTCCCTGACGGATCGGATAAACCCTGAAAGTTCGACAACGGTCAAAGAGTACATCAAGAAGACCCTGACCGATCGTCTCAGACAGCAGGCATACCTTAAGGGGATCGACTCGCTCGTTGCTCAGCTGCGCTCTCAGGCTTCTATCGATATTTCCTATACAGGAGAGTCGATATTGTGAGTAAACGACATGAAGGAAGAGAACTCGCTCTCACGACACTCTATTCCCTGGATTTCAACGGTGAGATCGAAGCCGGTATTGTCCCCGATTCCTTTCCTACCATCAATGCTGATGAACAGGATCAGATAGACCCGGAAACAGCACTTTTTGCCCGTTATCTCATAGCCGGAACCCTCGAGAACCTGTCAACCATTGATGAAATGATCAGCAGGTACAGTATCAACCGACCGATAGAGAGAATAGACATTATTGACCGTAATATCCTGCGTCTCAGTGTCTTCTCCCTGTTATTCGACAAGAAGATACACTCGCGTGTCGTCATAACTGAAGCTGTGAAACTGTCTCAGGAATACAGCAGGGAAGTGAACTACAAGTTCATTAACGGAATCCTCGATTCCATGGAAAAACACAGATCATGATTCTATTAAAGACTGAAGACCAGATTAAACGGATACACGAGTCCTGTCTGCTGCTTGCCCGCCTGCATGAAGAACTTGCCGGTTTTGTAGAGAGCGGGATGAGTACCAGGGAGGTCGACTCCTTTGCCTACGATTATATCATCAGGCATAAAGGAACACCTGCCTTTCTGAACTACATGGGCTTTCCTGCCACCTGCTGTATCAGTGTCAACGAAGAGGTGATCCATGGCATCCCGAGTGAACGCATCATCCAGGATGGAGATATTGTCTCTCTCGATATCGGTATCAATCTGAACGGGTACATCAGTGATGCTGCCAGAACCCTCATGATAGGAGAAGTTCCCGAGAGAACCAGAAAGCTCGTGGAGGTGACAGAACAGGCCTTCTTCAAAGGACTTGAACGGATCGAGAACGGGAAGGGGCGTATCCATGATATTTCCAAGGGTGTCTACACGCACGCGGTCAACAACGGATTCTCAGTAGTCCGTGACTATTGTGGTCACGGTGTCGGACTTGAGGTTCATGAAGAACCGCAAATTCCCAACTATGTCTCCTCATTCTCGGCCAACCCGAGGATCAGAGAAGGGATGGTACTTGCAATCGAACCGATGATTAATCAGGGAGGCGAGGATGTAAAGGTCCTCTCGGATGGATGGACCGTGGTGACCCGTGACGGACAACCGAGCAGTCACTACGAACACACAATCGCTGTCACCTCGCACGGCATAGAGATCCTTACCCAGCTCTAGGAGGAGCAACGTCATGAAAAAAGAATTCATCACCCCTGAGATGCAGCGTGATGCAGCACTGAAATTGGTCAGCACGATGTACACTCGTGACGGCTTTGTTCCGGACATCATCTATGTTTCCCTGCGCGGCGGTGTCTACATGGGTAACGTCTTCAGCGAGTATTATAAACTCATCAGGAATCAGAACAGTCAAAGGCCGGTCTTCTATGCTGCTGTTGTCGCCCGCTCGTATGAGAACATGCGGATGGAAAGTGAGGTAAGGATAGATGGGTGGACATACAGTCCTGAACATCTTCGAAGTGGTGACAAAGTCCTCATCGTTGATGACATCTTTGATACCGGGAAGACTGTCAATGCCCTTGTCTCTGTCATACTATCCAAGGGAATTCCCCGTGAAGATATTAAGGTAGCTGTATATGACTACAAGATACCACTGTTCGACAACAAGGAACCTCTCCCGATCCAGCCCGACTACTACTGCAGAAAGCATGAACTTCATACTCCGCAGGAAGAGGCCTGGATACATTACATGAATCATGAGTTCATCGGCCTCACCAAGGAAGAGATTGACCATCAGTACAGCGACCCTCAGGTGAGAAAGATTCTTCATGAAGTGAGATGCGACTGACACAGTGCGCACGTTCTACGATAAAAAAAGCATCCGTTGAGAATTGCCTCGTCGGATGCTTTTTCTTTTCAGTCGCTCGTACACTGATACGTCACCTTTCTAGGGAACAGAAGCGAATTCAATCTCGATGATACCGTGCTCGATAGTCCCTGCATAGTTTTTACCCCCGCCTGAGATATAGCTGATTATGTCAACGGTGGAAAGTGTGGTGACAAAATCATCCTCGGCAGAAGCTACCGTCCCGTCAGTCATACTGATCGAATACATGATGTTGGCACTCCCCTGCATGTACAGTGCATCACCGTTCGTGAGAACCGGAAGGAAGGTGAACTCCGTATTGGTAGTTTTCAGGGTGATGGTGTTGGCGGTATCTGTCGGTTGTGTTGCCGCCACATCAGATGACCGGTAGACCGATCCATCTCCAAGGACGAAAATACCCTGATCAGTACTGTCCACAAAGAAGGCACGTACCGGGTGTTCCAGATCAGCTGTTACGGGATACCGGGTTCCGCCTTCATACAGATAGGATGTGTAGGTGTCATCAGCAGTCTTCTGAACCTGGACGAGGAAGGTATCATCATCCTGAGCGAATACCTCTGCGTTTCGGTAGGTAGCTGTGGAGAATATCCAGTCCGGAAGAGTTGCAGGGTCAGGAACACTTACTGTTCTTACTTCGAAATCGGTTGCAGTCTCAACCACCATGACATCACCGTGCAGACCCATCGATACCACATCCATCGTACTGTTGTACGCTGTTCCCGTGGGTGAGGAGTCACTCCTGAGGATAGCGTACAGGTCATTGTTTTCTTCAAGGGCAGCACTTTCACCGATAAAGACACGGGTTGCATCCGTGGCCAGAAGATTCGCTCTGATCGGGTTGCTGTTGTTCACGGCAATTTCTGACCAGGTGCCGGTGGCAGTGTTGTACAGCTGCATGCCCGCATCCTTCGTGTGTGCTATGATATTCCCGTCTGTATTGAAATCTATCACGGTGACGGCTCCTACCTCAACGATTGGCTCTGAAATGCTCACCCGGTAGAAGATCCCCTCGTCATCGATATTACACGAGAGAGTGAAGAGAATAAGGAGCGCCACAGCCCCTGCAAGTGTCCGGTGTATAATAGTGTTTCTCATTTGGTGCTTCTCCTATTCGCCACGGTACGACAGAGAGAATGTGATCGGCATAAAGCCCATCACGGTCTCCTGATCATTCGGATTGTCAGAGAACAGGAGCAGCTCAGGTATCACCTGTACTCCTGCCGAGAGGGTCACTCCCCAGTTTTCGGTCCAATAGAAGCTCACTCCGGCTTCTGCAGTGGCAAGGAGACTCATGAAACTTGTCTCTTCATACGAGTTGTACGCAAATCCAAGACCCAAAGAGAGGGGAAGCTCCACAGTTCCCTGCACCGGCAGATAGGTCGCCTTCACCTGAAAGGGAACAGAAGTGAACAGGTAACTCTGATCGTAGGCGAAGGTATAGCCGAGTTCTCCTCCGAGGGCGAGGTAGGAACTGAGAAAGCCCTGATACCGTATCGCACCGTACCCGCCGGTTTTAAAGTGAGTATCGCCGAATGTAAGCAGCTGATCTTCCTGATTGGGTCGGAACATGAAAGCCGGGACGACCGGTCCGAAGCGGAAGGTGAACATCTGGGAACCTTTTTCATACTCAAGGGGTTTTGCATCAGATTCTGCTGCGAATATCGGCAGAATAAGCAATATGAGTATCATAAGAACGAGAATTCGCTTCATAGTGTTGAGCTCCTCTCAAGGATTGGTTTCTAGTTTCTTGACATCCATCATACAGGGTTTGTCAAACTTTGAAAACCGTGTCGAGCACAGTAGTGATCCGGTTACCGTGTATGTGTGTACATACCTGCACGAATTTTGTTATAACAGTATCTGTGAAACCATCCAGAAGCGTCGGGAGTTACGTCATGAGAGAATTAACCGGAAAAGAAGTTGCAGAATCAGTATATACGGATATCAGGACCACCCTGTCAGATATGATAGACCGCGGAGGCAGGATGCCTTCACTAGCGGTTATCCTTGTCGGTGACGACCCCGCCAGCCAGGCGTATGTGGGCAGCAAACAAAGGATGTGTGAGAAGCTCGGATATTCACACAATGATATCAGGATGCCGGCCGACACGACACAGGATCTTCTCATGGAGAAGATCCATGCACTTAACGCTGATGATTCCGTCGATGGCATTCTGGTACAACTGCCTCTGCCCTCCCATCTCGATGAGAGTGAGGCCATCACCTCGATAGATCCGGAAAAAGATGTCGATGGTCTCCACCCGGTGAATCTCGGGCGGCTTGTCAGAGAGGAGGAGACCCTCTATTCCTGTACACCCTACGGGATCTACCAGATGCTGAACTATTATGAGATTCCCATCCGCTCTCAGCATGTCGTTGTTGTCGGAAGAAGCACTCTCATGGGCAAACCTATGGCTCTCCTGCTTGCCCAGAAGGGTATCGATGCTACGGTGACCATCTGCCACAGCAGGACGAAGAATCTCGGTGAGATCACCTCACAGGCAGATATCCTCATCGCGGCTATAGGCAGACCTCATATGATCACTTCAGATATGGTTAAAGACGGAGCGGTAGTGATTGACGTCGGTATCAACCGTGTCGATGATCCCTCCTCTTCAAAAGGGTACCGTCTCACAGGCGATGTCGATTTTGCCGGCGTCAGCGGGAAAGCTTCAGCGATTACACCGGTACCCCGCGGTGTAGGTGTGATGACTATTGCCATGTTGATGAAGAACACTCTCTTAGCATCTCAGAGAAGACAGGGACTGTAACTGATATGAGAAAGCATCACGAGACCTACTGGATCGAGACCTACGGGTGCCAGATGAACGTAGCCGAAAGTAATGCACTGGAGATCTCTCTTGCAGAGTACGGACTGACCAGGGCTTCAGGCGACGATACAGCTGATTGTGTGATCATCAACACCTGTTCGGTGAGAAAAACTGCAGAGAACCGTATCTGGGGGAGAATAGGGCACTACAAACACCTCAAGGATACACGTGATATCACCCTGATCATCACCGGCTGCATGGCCGAACGCCTCCATGATGAAATCATCGACATGGCACCGGCAGTAGACTATGTTGTCGGGACAAATGACAAACACCGTATCGGGGCCATTCTCACAGGCGCAAGTGATGAACGCAAGAGTGAGTACACCTTTACCCATTCTCATTATAAGGAAGGTGAGATACGCTCGTACATTCCGATTATGAACGGATGCAACAATTTCTGTGCCTACTGCATCGTACCGTATGTAAGGGGTCGGGAAGTCTCCCGCAGTGTCGACTCGATACTAGACGAAGTTTCCAGACTCGAAGACAGGGGGGTTAAGGAGATAACCTTCCTCGGTCAGAACGTGAATTCGTATACCTATACGCAGGGGGGGACCCTGTACCGGTTCCCGGACCTTCTTGACCGTGTCACAGGTAGGAACAGAACCATCCAGTGGTTCCGCTACGAATCTCCACATCCGAAGGATTTTTCGCAGGAGCTGATTCAGCTGATCGCAGAACGTGAATCCATCCCGAACCATGTACATCTTCCACTTCAGAGCGGATCGAGTGCTGTCCTCAAGGCTATGGGAAGGAAATACAGCAGGGAAGGGTACCTTGATCTTGTCAACCGGATGAAACAGGAGGTGAGAGGAATCACTTTCACCAGCGATATCATGGTAGGCTTCCCCGGGGAGAGCGATGAAGATTTTCATGATACTCTGTCACTCATGCAGGAGGCTGGCTTCATAGAATCCTTCATGTACTACTTCAACCCTCGGGAAGGCACTGCGGCAGTGAATTTGCCTGATCAGATTCCTTTGAAGATCAAGATGGAACGACTGAAGACACTCATCGAAACCCAGAGAAGACTCACCCGTGCTCACAAAACGGGCCATACTCAGGGTGTTGAGTCCGTGATCGTAGACGGTGTGAGCAAGAAGGATGAACATATGCTGCTCGGTCATACCGAACATGACGAGATGATCGTGTTCACTTTCGACAGTCCCCTGCCCGCAGGTACTGTCGTTCAGGTCGAGAAGACAGGCCTCACCGGCAACACCTATACGGGTATACAGCTGTCAGGACTCTAAACGGGGAAAGTCTTCCTCGATGACATCGATGTAGAGCTCACCGTCCTCCTCATCAACACCGACGATGGTGAAACCGAGATGATAATCGTGGTATATCTGATGAATCACCGCCTCATGGATCATCTCACCCGGGATAATCTGGGGGAAACCGGGCGGGTAGATACACACCATATTCCCTGACACTTCCGAGACAGACTCTGAAAGCTTCATACGCTTCTTTTCAGCGTAGAAAGCATCACGGGGGGTGAGGAAGAACTCTGGCAGTTCCCTCGGATCCTCGAAATCATCAGGTTCATCAATCAGCCCGAAACCCCGGTCCACAAGCCGTTCGAGGGTCTCGCTGAAATATATCAGTTTCTCACGAGTCTGCTCGAGATCAATGGCATCTGCAAGGGACAGAGTCAGAAGCATATGGTTTTCATCTGCAAGTTCAATCTCTATTCCGTACTGCTCTGAAAGAATCACTTTCAGTTTCATCAGGTTGAGATAATCCTCACTGACTGCCATATACAGGAGTTTCATCTGGTCGTAGGCAACGAAATTACCGGCACTCATGACTCCCGGGGGTGGAATGATCACCTGAAAGTTGCTCGTATTGAGTTCGTATCTGAGGTTTTCAAGCATCGCAAGCATCTTACCGTACAGCTCTCGGCCGGTCCTGTTCGCCTCATCGAGCGCTGCATCGATACTCATGATCATCAGTGCACTGGGACTGGTTGTCTGCAGCATACTGAGCATGCGAGCAATTTTCTCCTCATACTGTTGATAGGTGCCTGCAGAGTGAACAAGAGCACTCTGATACAGTCCTCCAAGCGTTTTGTGCATCGACTGCACGACGAAGTCAGCTCCCTGCCTGAGAGCAGGATGGGGAAAACCTTCATGAAAGGAGAAGTGGGTTCCATGCGCTTCATCGACGAACAGAGGAACACCGTGAGCCCGACAGATACTGCTTACCGCCGTGATATCAAGGGCAAGTCCATAATAGTTGGGACTTGTGACCATCACCATCTTGATATCGTGCTGAGTAAGCAGTTCATCCACCTTCTGCAGGTCAACGGAGCCGTAGGCGTATTCAGGGAGATTCTGAACCGGCTCGAGGTATACGGGAATGGCACCGCTGTACACGAGCCCGAACAGGAGAGCCTTGTGACACTGACGGTGAACGAGAACCTTCTGACCGGGTTTAACCAATGCACCGAGGACAGCGTGGATACCGACAGAGGATCCATTGACCAGGAACCATGACCTGTGTGCCCCCATGATTTCGGCGGCAACTTCCTGAGCCTCTTTGATGCTGGTACGGGGATAGGCAAGAACATCAGAGCCCTTCACTTCGGTAATATCATAAGCGAAGACCTGTTCACCCCAGAGTTCCTTCAATAGTGGAGGAGCGCCCAGACCCTGCTTGTGGCCAGGCATACAGTAGAAGGATTTTGCGGTTGTTACATATTCGCTCAGATGGGAAGCGAATGGTGTTGTTATGGAATGGTCATCGTGCACGAAACAACCTCCTGTAATCTTGGAATAACTGGTACAGTTGAAACGCGGGAAAGACCTGATATCTCTCAGAGTTCCTCTTTCTTTTATGCGCTCACCCACTTTGCCTGAAACAGGGACATTTTACAATAAGTAGGGAGAAATTTATATGTTTTTTTTCCCCTGCTTCCGTCATCTGAACGGCTCTGAGACCGTACATCTTTTGTATGTTTATACAATGCAATGAATATTGATTGAATTTTCTTACGTATAATACTAGGCATGAGGGGTATAAATAGTGCATGCTAGCTAGCAAAATACAGAACACTACCCAGGAGGATTTTTGTGAAAGCTTCAACAATAAACGGCAAGACTGTAGTACTCGGCCTTCAGCATACGTTCGTCATGTTCGGTGCCACGGTACTTGTACCCATCCTTACAGGACTAGACATAGCCGTAGCCCTGTTCGCGGCCGGTGTCGGCACCCTGATTTTCCATGTCGTCACAGGATTCAAGGTCCCAGTGTTCCTGGGCAGTTCTTTCGCCTTCATTCCAGGCATCATCGCGGTGACTGCAGCGGAAGGAGACATCAGTTATGCACTGGGAGGCATTTTCATTGCCGGTTTCCTGTACATCATCGTCGCTCTCATCTTCAAGTATGTCGGATCTCACAAGCTCCATGATATTCTTCCCCCTCACGTTACCGGGCCGATGATCATCATGATAGGCCTTATCCTTGCCCCTGTAGCTATCAGTAATGCCAACGGTACCAACTCGCCCGATTTATCCAAGAATATCGCATGGCTTATCGCCCTGTTCACCTTCTCCAGCGGCGTATTCGTTAAAATCTACTTCGAACGCTTCGGGTGGAAATTCGCCAGCAATCTCCCTGTCCTCATCTCCCTCATCGCCGGCTATCTGTTCGCATCGATTCTCGGTGCAACTGATTTCACCGCAGTGATGGAAGCCTCCTGGTTCGGCTTCCCTGCCTTCACCGCTCCTTCATTCTCTATCAAGGCCATAACCATCATACTGCCCATTGCAATCGTCACTATGGTAGAACATTTTGGTGATGTGCTGGCAATCGGCAATGTCGTGGAGAAGGACTTCATCGAAGATCCGGGTATCCACAGGACTCTTATCGGTGACGGGTTAGCCACATCACTGTCAGCCTTCATCGGGGGACCTGCGAATACCACTTACAGTGAAAATACGGGTGCTGTCGCACTTACCGGCGCAAAAGAACCGGTGATCATGAGAATAGCCGCCGTTTTCGCAATCATCCTTTCCATGATACCGAAGTTCACTGCCCTGATTGCCACGATACCGGCCCCGGTCATCGGCGGTATCAGCATCCTGCTGTTCGGAATGATATCATCGATCGGAATCAAGAACATGGTTGATGCCAAGGTGAATCTGTCGAATCCGAGGCTGCTGATTGTCAGTGCATCGATGCTTGTTCTCGGTCTCGGCGGAGCGTCGATAGAAATCGGTCCGGTGGAACTCTCAGGTCTCGGACTCTCTGCACTGTTCGGTGTTATCGTAAACGCTATCCTGAGACCGCATAAGGAAAGATAGAGTCGGGCCCGGCTTCTTCCATCAGCCGGGTATGCATTTAACGTATACCTGGCGTATTCTCGGCCCGTCAAACTCCACCAGATAGATTCCCTGCCAGATACCGAGCAGAAGGCGCCCTTTCTCGATGATGACGGTGCATGATGCTCCCATCGCGGAGGAGCGGGCATGGGCATGGGAGTTGCCTTCCATGTGACGAAACCGTCTGTCTGACGGGAATGCCTGAGCGAAGCTGAGACGAAGATCATGCTGGACGTCCGGGTCTGCATTCTCGTTCATTGTGATGCCGCAGGTTGTGTGTGGTGTGAACACGGTACAGATCCCCTCGGTAATCCCTTCCGACCTGATCGCCTGTTGTACCCTGGCGGTAATATCGAAGAACCCTTCCGGCTCTGTCTTGATATCAAGTGTTGTATACATAAAAGTAATCTATCGTCTTTCCCCCGGTCTGACAACCGAATTCCAGTATCAGTGACACATCAATTCCCATGATTGTCAAAAGGTCACAGTCTCGCATCATACATCATTTCAAGGTGGATTTCTTATCATCAGACTGTACGGTAGGAATTTTATCGTGTATCATGAAAGAAAAAAGCAAGGGAGGAGAAATGATGGGCATAACACGTAAGGGTTCGGTTCTTATGGTGCTTCTCATGGGTTGTGTACTTCCCGCTATGGTTTTTGCAACAGTAGGTAACACCACGATGACAGGGATGACCGGGTCTATCGTAGTTCCCTCAGCCGTTCCGGTTTCGACTCCGGAAAATCCTGCGGTCACAACAGGCTACAGCACATTGTATAACACCACTGATGGATTCTCTCACATTCCTTTCCTTCAGATTTCCTTCATGGATGATTTCGAGGCGGCTTTTGCGGCAGATATCGGTCCTGATGTTGATCTTATCATCAACGGAAAATGGAGATTCCTGCAGACACAGGCAACAGACTTCGCTCTCATTGTGAACGGCCAGGCACTCGGCCTTGATACCGGCATCTCCTGGGCGGGTCGCCTCGGAGTGGCCGGCACCTTTGACTCACGGCTGCTTGACTACCCGACAGTGACAAGTATTTATCTGGGATACACCTTCGATACCCCACTCGATACCGATATAGATTTTGCGATGTCCTTCGAAACTCCCGTATTCTCAGATGAACTCGGCGAGATGCTCTCCCTTGTTATCGACTTCGGGAATGTGGGCTATTCAGCAGCACCCAGCGGAGGTAACGCTGCTGACAGAGGACTTCTCAATTTCGGCCTGCGCCTTCTCCCTATCGAGTTCATCAAGGATACCTACATCATGGCTGATCTGAGAATACTCGATATCTTCGACTCATCAGGCCGTGCTGCAAGTCTCGGGATCAATCTCTCCTTCAGACCGTGATAACTGCTATGGATCTTCAAGAACTAGAGACTCCGGCTCTTCTGATCGAAGAGAACATCATGAAGACAAACATCCTGCGTATGCAAGAGATCGCCGATGGGTGGAATGTGTCTCTTCGTCCTCACACGAAGACTCACAAGTCTACCTACATCGCACGACATCAGAAGAGGGCAGGAGCTGTCGGTATCACGGTAGCAAAGGTGAGTGAGGCAGAGGTCTTCGCATCCGACGGGTGCACTGACATATTCATATCGAGTGAAATCATAAGCCCGCGCAACTTTGAGAAAATAGAAGATATGCTGAGCAAGGGGATTGATGTCACCTTCGCAGTAGATTCTGTCGAAGGGGTACAGGCAGCGGATTCTCACTTCTCTGCGATGCAACCTGCTCAGGTCCTCATCGAGATAGACTGCGGGGAGAGACGTACCGGCGTCAGTGATAATCAGACGTATAAAGCCCTGCTGGATGCGATAGAGAATGCTCCTCATGTTACTCTGCGCGGGATCTTCACCCATGAAGGACACGCGTATCGTGCTGAAGATGAACGGAAAGTCATCTCCATCTTCCGCGAAACTCAGTCCATCATGGCCCATTACGCTGCCATCGCCAGCCACCGGCATATCACACTTGAGCGGGTGTCTATCGGCTCGACTCCTTCGATTCTGCTGGCATCGGCAAAGAAAGAGAAACTCAACCCGGTCATTACAGAGATTCGTCCCGGAACGTATGTATATATGGATGTCGGCCAGGCAATGGCGACTGGCGATTGCAGCAGTTGTGCAGCAACTGTGCTTACACGAGTCATTTCGAAACCGACCGCATCACGTGTCGTAGGAGACAGCGGCGCAAAAGCCCTGACGATGCAGAGCAGGGAAGCCGGAATCTGTAAGACTCCAGGAAAGGGGTGTATATTCGGGATGGAGGATATACATGTTACCAGCCTGTACGATGAGCATACAGTCATTGAGGATGTGCGCTTTTCCTCGCAATTCGCTCTCGGGGATATCTTCCGTATCGTACCGAACCACATCTGTCCTGCTGTGAATCTCTATGACCATTTCTATATCGTCAACGGAATGAGGGTAATTCAGAAACTCAAGGTTGATGCCCGTGGCAAGAGCAGTTAACTGAGAGAGCCGACCCCGATCACGGTGAGAACCAGATAGGTTATGTAGGTGATATAGGTAATGAGAAGAAGGGCACCTTCAAACCGGTTGATCCGTCCGACACTCTTCTTCCAGTGATAGCCGATAACGAACAGACTTGTCGTCAGAGCTCCCATCAGGATGAAGTCCCGGGAAAGTATCTCACTGTCTACCTGGATAGGGTCGATTACTGCAGCAAGACCGACCACAAGAAGCGAGTTGAAAATATAAGACCCGATGATATTGCCCAGAGCAATATCATCCTCATGCTTTTTCACCGCCGAGAGGCAGGAGGCAAGCTCAGGCAGGCTTGTTCCGAGAGCTACCACCGTGAGACCGGTTACCACCTCTGAAACTCCCAGTGCAACTGTGATATTCACCGCACCCCATACGAGAATCCGCGAAGATATGACAAGCAGCAGACCTCCTGATGCTATGAACCACAGGCTTTTTTTCAGTGAAATATCCGGCACTTCACTGTTAACCTCATCTACTACAGCATCGGGTTGTTTCCTGCGTGATACCATGTAGGTCCAGCCCATGAACAGAGAAAATGCGACAAGAAGAAGCGCCCCGTCAAGCCGACTGATGAGAAGGTCTCGTATGAGCATGTAGGAAAACAGGGTGATGATGATCAGAAACGGAAGTTCCTTTTTCAGGATCCTCGATGCGAAGAGTATGGGCGTGAGAAGGGCGGTAAAACCCAGAATCAGAGCGATGTTCGCAATGTTTGAACCATAGGCATTACCAAGCGCTATTCCCGGGTTTCCCCCGATAGCCGCCATGACTGAAACGACCATCTCTGGAGCAGAAGAACCGAACCCGACGATAACGATCCCGATGATAAGGGGAGAAACCTTGTAATGGCGTGCCGCGGATGCCGAACCTTCTATGAACAGATCGGCTGAATACAGGAGTAATATGAGACCGGCAAGTACTGCAAGAATAGAAAGGATCATGGGTGAAACTGTAGTCGTTTTATCGCTCCTGTTTCAAGGGATTTTTTAAAATATCCTCCGCAAACGTGAGATGATTCCTGCTGCTGCAGCCATGTTCCATGTTGTTTCCGCTGAACCGATCATACCTCAAAGAGAGTGTAATCCATTGTTCCGAGCCCGATCTTCTGTCCATGCTCGAGGGCAGAGATCCAGTTTGTTTCCGGTGATACATCTGTGAAATGATCCCCATGTGCATGTCCGTGCTTCTGAAGAAGGGAACCGGCTATTGTCGGCTGCCTGTTCACCGCATCGGCACAGGCCCTGTCAAGGGCGATTGGATCGAAGGATGCGTACATACCTACATCCGGAACGATCGGGATATCATTCTCACTGTGACAGTCACAGAAGGGAGAGACATCAACAACAAGGGAAATATGGAAATTGGGACGACCCTGTACTACAGCCTTCGTGTATTCAGCGATCTTGAAATTGAGGATATCGTTCGCTTCATCACGTCCAGGTTTCACGGCATCTACCGGGCACACTCCGATACACCGGCCGCAACCGACACAGATATCATGATCGATGAAAGCTTTCCTGTCTGTTATCAGGATAGCGTCGTGTGCACAGTTCTTCGCGCACTTGGCGCATCCGATACACAGCATCTGCTCTACATACGGTTTCCCTGAGCTGTGCATCTCCATCTTCCCTGCACGGGAACCGCTTCCCATACCCAGATTCTTCAGGGCACCGCCGAAACCGGCAAGTTCATGCCCTTTGAAGTGGGTGAGACTGATGATGACATCTGCATCCATGATAGCAGTTCCTATCTTCGCTTCAGTGATGTACTCAGCTCCTTCGACCTTCACGAGGGTCTCATCGGTTCCTTTTAATCCATCTGCTATGATGGTATGAACACCTGTCTGAAAGGGGTTATACCCATTTGCATAGGCACTGTCCAGATGGTCGAGTGCATTTTTCCGCCCTCCGACGTAGAGTGTCGCACAGTCGGTGACAAAGGGTTTTCCACCCAGGCGTTTCACATAATCTGCCACAACCTTCGCATAGTTCGGCCGCAGGAAGGCAAGGTTCCCCGGTTCTCCGACGTGCAGCTTGATAGCCGTGTATTTCTTTTCGAAATCTATCGTGTCAAATCCTGCTTTCTTCATCAGTCTTTCAAGTTTCTGAAGCAGATTGAGCTCTCCGGTGGTATGCATGTCTGTGAAGTATACGGGTGATGGGTCCATAGTTACTATCCTCCTGAAGTGTCTGAGAACTTTTATACTACCTGATTTCCTCATGAGTTAAAACCATGAATATAAAAGTCCTCGAATCCCATAGAGATACCCCTTTAAAATACATGAGCATCAGAATGTTCTGAGTTACAGAAATATGTTTTTGAAAAAAAGAAAACCCGATGGTCCGGATGTGCTCTTCGGATTATCGGGTCTATCTTTTCAGGTATTGGAGGTGGGGGGAGTCGAACCCCCGTCCTCACGGGCCACCCAATGGCCTCTACAGGCTTAGCTGCTGATCATTGTATTCGAGATCAGATCGGATCAGCAGCATCCGTCACTATCTCTACACCGGAAAGGTTGTCCGCTCTCACCCCCGGTAGGTGAAAACGTAAGCCCCAAAGTTTTACAGGTCATCACTGGTTAGGAGCCGCGCCGGCAATGCCTGTACGCTGTTACTTAAGCAGCAAGAGCGTATTCTGCGTCGTAGGAGACTTCGTCTTCTTTCTTGGCAGTTAAATTGTGTGCTAGTTTTAGGAGTTGGCGCTCCGCCTGCAACCACTGGCATGATCATCCGCCAGTCGAAACCAATACACCCCCTTTCGGGGATCCGTTTCAGAATATACTGGTAAATGAAGAATAAATCAAGGAATGAAAAACCTATCTGTTGTAGTTTTTCATTTCACGCCTCATATCACGCTTGGTATCACGTTCTTTTATCGCGTTTCTTTTGTCATGGGCCTGTTTCCCCCTGCAGAGGCTGACCTGAACCTTCACGAGATTGCCTTTGAGATAGATTTTGGTGGGAACAAGAGTCATTCCCTTCTCCTCCACTTTGCGCCGCATCCGTTTAATCTCGCTCTTGTGTGCAAGAAGACGCCTTTCCCGGTCAGGATCATGGTTACTCATCGAAGCATGCGCGTATGCACTGACATGCAGAGAGACCAGAAACAGTGAACCATTCTGAATCTTTACATAGGCATCACCGAAACTGAACCGATTGGCCCGCAACGACTTCACTTCAGTTCCCTCAAGAGAAATGCCGCACTCGAAATCTTCTACCACTTCATAGTTGAAATAGGCTTTCCTGTTCTTCTGTAATAAGGTATAGCTGTCTCTTGCCATCAGTTCCACACGATCCTGAATCCTGCAGTATCACTGCATTCGTCTTTTGCGATCAAACCGATACGTGCCGTATCGATTGAATTGCTATCGTTCAGGTAGCTTCCTCCCTTCAATACGGTCATTGCCTCCGCGGGATCTGTGTCGATGGAGTAGGAAAGGTAGCGTGAGAGGGGGACATAGGAATCTTTCGTCATCTCCCAGACACCGCCGAGCAGACCTGCCGGAGCAGTACCTGTACGGTAGCTGGTGAGCGTCTTGGAATACGTGCTTGAGGTTGAGCCGGCATACTCCCACTGAGCACTGGATGGCAATGTCACGTTGCGTCCTGTTTTCTCACTCAACCATTCGGTGAATGCCTGTGCCGCGTGGTAGCTGATATTTCTGATGGGAGTCATGGATTCAAAGGCTGTGGAGGGATAAATCCCGTCCAGATATGACTCATCCACCAGGTTCTGAGCTGTCAGCTCATCCTTGTTCTCTTTCGCCCACATGGGGCGCTCTTCAAGGAAACGGGCCCACAGATACTCACTTATCTCACTTTCACTGATGGCAAATGAATCGACAACAGCTTCTGTCATTCCTTCCTGAACGCCGGGATAGGTTGCTCTGGAGAGGTTTCTACCCAGTTGAATGGCCCCTCCCTTATACCTGTAACCTCTGATTTCGACATCAGCAAAGGAAAGGGTTTCGCCACCCTCAGGCTGCGAAACAAAATCTGGTAACGAAGAAGGTCTCTGGTAATCTTCATAGCTGATGGCCATCAGTTTTTCCCGGATCGTTTCGAGTTCACCGCTTGTCACCCCGTTTTCTGAAAGCATGTCCAGAGCTGTCAGGTAGTCACTTCTCATCTCAGGGGAAGTCACGAACAGGGCACTGTCGCGCATAAAGGGAATTACAAGAGAGCCCATATCCCCCTGGAGAGCCGTCTCTGCTGCATAGGTGAACAGGGGAGGATAGTGATATACATCATCATAGGTGAGAATCGAGGAGTGGATGATCACATCCTGAAACAGGTGATCAAGGTATTTCTTCAGCTGGTCTGAATCGAGAAAGTAGGGAGAAGTAATCTGATGTTTTTTCGGAAAAAGATGAGTGAACAACACGGATCTGTTCACTTCAAGGTCCATCTCATAGGAGGCGATATCTCTGAAGTCGAATCCGAGTGTGTACGAACCCGATGGAATAAACTCGGTGATCGTACCAGAACCGAGGTACTCCCCGTCAAGATAGACTGCCGAACCCTGTACGGGTGAGGATATCGTGTAATACCGACCGCTCTTGATCTGTCCGGGGAGAATGGCGACCACATAGAACACTGCTATGATGATACCTGCCCAGATGATCGTGAGATAGACCGGCGGCTCGAGATTCCAGGTTTTTTTGAGATGTACCGGTTCGACCGGGGGAGCAGGGTGCTCTTTCTTTTTTGACATACCGTTAGAAACCTACCTTGAAGGCCGTATATTGTCAATATAAAGAGAGTATGATACGTTGACAGCTATGAACAGGTATTCAGTGTGGATAGTCTCCACTTCCGAAAGAATCCTTACCAGCCGGAAACAGAGAAAGGCTGATGAGAAAGCATTGAAAGGTCAGAAGAAGACTCTCAAAGGCGAACTGCTGAGCTGGCTTGACGCCATCGTGTTTGCAGTTGTTGTGGTGCTCCTGCTGAATCAGTTTCTTTTTCAGCTCTTCATGATTCCTACGCCCTCCATGGTAGACACGTTCCTCATCAAAGACCGTGTATATGTGAGCAAAATCAGTTACGGAGTCGAACTGTACCCTACAGGACCGAAGATTTTCTCCTCAAACATTCCCCTTCGCGATGATGCCATCGTCTTTTATAACCCGATGTATGAATCGAGGGGACCTCTATACGATATCCTTTCCCAGATGATCTATATGGCGACCTTCTCCCTTGTGAATATCGACAGAGATGAGCAGGGAAATCCGCGTGAAAGACTGTACGTGAAACGTGCGGCAGGAATTGGCGGTGATATCGTTCGGATCAGTGAAGGAACCGCCGAGACTCGGGGGTTCGGCCAGAGTTCAGGTCTGCAGGATAGCGAATTCAGAGCACTCAACAATCTCAACAAAGCACCGAAACAGACCATCGATCCAAAGGCGTATGAAGGGTTTGAAGCCTATGGTGAGCTCCTGGCGTATCAGGATGCTGAGATCGACTCTCCACCTTCATATCTCCTCCAGTCGTACAAGAGTGTCCAGGACTACAGCGGACTCATCGACTATTATGAGATAGACCGTGCTACAAAACGGGCTGTAGCTCAAATAGAGCCTTTTACTCTCTCTCATCGAAGCGATCTTGCAAAGAAGGCGAGAGGGATCTATGTTCCTGAAGGATATACCCTCCCTCTCGGGGATAACCGCGACAACTCTCAGGATGGAAGGTATTTCGGACCCGTTCCCAATGAAACCATCATCGGGAAAGTGAAGTTCATCTTCTGGCCCTTCTCACGGATAGCACCCATAGGCTGATGAAAGAAGAGACCACCGGTCTGTATATCCATGTTCCCTTCTGCTTCTCACGCTGTTCCTACTGTGCCTTCTATTCAACCTCTGAGGCTGACTCTCCTCTGATTAACCGCTATGCCCTCGAAATAGCAGAAGAGGTGAGAAATCTCATGAAACAGCGGGAAAAGCCCTATAGAACTGTGTATATCGGGGGAGGCAACCCGGGAATGCTCCCTGTACAGGCGCTGACCTCACTGGCTCAGATTCTCACACAGAAGGGAGGGGTGGAAGAATTCACCATTGAGATGAATCCGGAAAGTCTTACTGACCGGATGGTCTCGATCTTCGATCATGGATTCAACCGTTTGAGCGTCGGCATCCAGTCTCTTCATGAACGGCATCTGAGGACCCTTGGAAGAAGCGCCTCGCTTTCCGCTACCCTGCGCTCTCTTTCAACGATGAGACGTCTGCATCTGGATAAACAAATTGCACTCAGTGCTGATCTGATGACCTGTGTTCCCTCTCAGAGCATACAGGATTCGATTTCCGACATTGATCGGCTTCTCGAGGCTCTTCCTCTCGGTCACCTGTCGCTGTACAACCTCACCTACGAAGAAGGAACTGATCTTGTGAGACAGCGCAGCCGTGGAGACCTGAAACCTTTCAATGAGGAGATGGAACGCGAGATGCTGCTCACACTCTGGGACTATCTTGAGAAACAGGGACTGCATCAGTACGAGATCTCAAACTTTTCCGGTTCTGCGTCTATGCGGTCGAAACACAATCAGCTGTACTGGAGTGACGGTCTGTATGATGCGGTCGGACCGACAGCCGTCGGAGTCATTGAGAGGGAGGGAGTTCGCTACCGCTCAACCGGTGCGCCAGACCTTGAAACATATATCAGCACCCCGGCTGATCGACGCTATAAGCTTCAGGAGCTGAACCGCTCTGAACGCATCGCTGAGTACATCCTCTCAGCTGTGAGAACTACCGACGGGATTGATATAGGCTATATGAAAGAAGCCTTCTCTTTCGATTTCCTTGACACCTGTGCAACGCAGCGTGCGCAGATACCCGCTTCTTTCTGGAGAAGAGAATCACTGGACCGAGGCCGATTCTCGCTCACTAAGGAAGGGCTGATGCTCTGCGACAGCATCACCCGGCTGTTCCTGAATGCTTTATAACCCCTTCCCGTTTCCCCCTATACAATGCGAACTCAGAAGAGTCTTGACGCAAAAGAAATGACCGTGATACCCTTAGGCGCCTTTCGTTAAGGGTAAAATTGAAATCAAAGAGGTACATACGGTATGTCCGGTCATAGCAAATGGGCAACGATCAAGCATAAGAAAGGGGCTGCGGATGCAAAACGCGGTCAGATGTTCACAAAACTGATCAAAGAGATCTCGGTGGCTGCAAAGATGGGAGGAAGTGATCCTGATTCGAATGCACGGCTGCGTACTGCGATCCTTAAAGCCCGCTCAGAGAATATGCCGAAAGATAATATTGAGAAGGCGATCAAGAAGGGAGCAGGCGAACTTGGCGACGCTACCTACTACGAACTGACCTATGAAGGGTACGCGCCCGGAGGTGTTGCTCTGATCATTGATACGCTGACAGATAACAAGAACAGAACCGCCGCAGATGTAAGAAGCACGCTCAGCAAACTCGGAGGCTCGCTCGGAGCTACCGGTTCGGTCTCCTATATGTTCCAGACAAAGGGAATCATCACCTATGATGCCCAGGAGTACGGAGAAGAGGAGCTCCTCGAGGCAGCACTCGAACTCGGAGCTGAGGACATCACTAATGAAGACGGTGTCATAGAAGTACTCACCGACCCCTCCGACTTCTCAAGTGTTCTTGAAGGTCTTCAGGCCGCAGATTTCAAGGAGACAAGTGCAGAAGTTTCCAAGATTGCCGACCAGATGGTTACCCTGGACAATGAACGGACCCGGAAAGTGCTCAAGATCATTGATAAGCTTGAAGACCTTGATGATGTGCAGAATGTCGCCAGCAACCTTGAGATTCCTGATGACTATGACGACTCAGAGGACTAACCGGTGATTATTCTGGGTGTTGATCCAGGACTCGCTCATACAGGCTGGGGCGTGATTGAAGCAGTCAATCATCGTTACCGGCCTGTTTCTTATGGAGTTATCCGCACGCAGGCGAAAGAGGATCGTCAGAAGAGAATCATCCGCATTGCCCAGAGTGTCGCGTCAATAGCCGAGAGCTATCATGCCGAAGTTGTTTCAATGGAGGATATCTTCTTCGCGAAGAATGTAAGTTCTGCGCTCTTGGTGGCAAAGGTTATCGGTGCTATGATGATGCAGCTGCATACCATCAATCTCGAGGTGAGATTGTTCACTCCGCTTGAAATAAAGATGGCGGTCTCCGGACTCGGCACTGCCCGGAAAGAGCAGGTGCAGGAGATGGTGAAGCTCCTTCTTCACCTTGATGCCCGCCCGAAACCTGACCATGCTGCTGATGCTCTCGCAGCTGCCATCACCTGTGCGGCAAAGGGACCTGCCGGTTCCTCGAAACTTCATTGATGCAGGAGGAGAAGCTATGATTCATGCAATCACAGGAAGTCTGATCGAGATCACCCCCTCTCATGCCGTTATACTCACTCCCGGGGGTATCGAGTTCACTCTTCTTATAAGTAATTCGACGGCCAGCAGACTTTCAGGTCTTCAGGGTGCCGATAGGCGGGAGGTGCGGATACTCACCCATCTTCAGCATCGTGAGGATGCAATGATCCTGTTCGGATTTTTTGACGAGCGGGAGAGAACGATTTTTCTTGAACTTCTCAAGGTCAACGGAATAGGAGCCAAACAGGCGCTGAAGATTCTCAGCGGAGTTCAGGTCGACGCCTTCATCAGGGCCCTTGATGATTCAGATGTGAAGTTCATAGCTTCGATACCCGGTATCGGTCCGAAAACCAGTCAGAAGATCATCCTGGCCCTCAGGGACACGATTATCGTTGACCGGCAGGAATCCAAACAGAGTCGTGAGCCGCACGGCCTTGAGGATGCCTACCGTGATCTGGCCTCGGCCCTGAGCGATATGGGCTATGATAGACGTCAAGTGGTGCAGACCCTCCAGGATCTCATCAGTGAACATCAGGATACTCTCAAAGGAATGAATATGCATGAGAAGGAACAGTTCCTGTTCAAACAGGCTCTGATACAGTTAGGATAGATAGATGGATACGCAAGATCTAACAGAAACATCGTTTGTCTCGACCTCTTTTCAGGAAGAGAATGATTCTCATGAGAACATCCTCCGCCCCAAAATGCTTCGCGATTTCCAGGGGCAGGAGACGATGAAGGAGAACCTTGATATCTTCATCAAGGCGGCACGGGAGCGAAGTGATTCACTTGACCATGTATTTCTGATCGGACCTCCCGGTCTGGGAAAGACCACTCTCGCTTCGATCATCGCCAATGAGATGGGTTCTGAGATCAGGATGACAAGTGCACCTGCTCTGGAGAAACCGAAGGATCTTGCCGGTATACTTACCAATGTGACTGAGAACAGCATTTTTTTCATAGATGAGATCCACCGCATGAGACCCGCACTGGAAGAGATGCTTTATATAGCCATGGAAGACTATGAGATAGACTGGATCATCGGTCAGGGCCCGGCGGCCCGAACCATCAGAATTCCGATTCCGAAATTCACCCTCATAGGTGCAACGACCAAGGCAGGTCAGGTCTCCTCTCCGCTGTACTCCCGGTTCGGGATCACCTGCAGGATCGAGTTCTACAGCGAACAGGAACTGTCGAGGATCATCAGACGGTCCGCTTCACTGCTGGAGGTCTCCATCACTGATGAAGCAATATCGATCCTTGCCAGATCCTCACGCGGAACACCGCGCATAGCGAACCGGCTTCTGCGCCGTCTGCGTGATTATGCAAGTATCCTCGGTGACGGCACGGTCGATACCGAGATCGTACTGAACAGCATGGTCCGCCTCGGTATTGATGACAACGGGCTCGAAGAGCAGGACAGGAATATACTACGGACCATCATCGAATTCTATGATGGAGGACCGGTAGGAGCAGAAACCCTTGCAATCAGCGTTGGTGAAGCCATCGAATCCCTTGAGGACTTCTATGAACCCTACCTTATACAGAAAGGATATCTGAAACGAACCCCGAGGGGAAGGATGGTCACGCAGCTTGCCTATGACCTCCTCGGAACGAGTATGAAGGAAAAACGTGATGGAAATCAGGGAATTCTCTTTTAATCTGCCTGAGCATCTGATTGCCCAGTATCCCTCCGACAGGCGGGGAACGAGCCGACTTCTCGTACTTGACAGATCGGATGGCTCGCTTCACGACTCAACGGTGAATGACCTTGCATCCTTCCTTCCCGAACACTCGGTTCTGGTCATCAACAACTCAAAGGTGAGAAAGGCCCGTGTGTACGGAATGACAGAATTTGGAGGAAAGGTGGAGTTCCTTTTTCTCAACCAGATTGATTCGCTCACATGGCTCGTCATGACCAGCAAGTCCAAGCGACAGCATGTGGGAAGACGTTTCACGTTCACCGAGACGGGGACGGTAACCGGTACCATCATAGAAACCAGAGATGACACGAAAGTGCTGCAGACGAATATACCGCTGGACGATGCATTCTTTGATTCGGTCGGCCACATCCCGCTGCCACCGTATATCAAACGGGATGATGAGTTTCTGGACACCTCGCGCTATCAGACAATCTACGCCGATACCAGCGGGTCTGTCGCGGCTCCCACGGCTGGCCTCCACTTCACACAGGAGATACTTGATACGATCAGGGCACGTAACATCAGCATCGCTCCGGTGACCCTCCATGTGGGTCCGGGAACCTTCCTGCCGGTAAGGAGCAGACATCTGGAAGACCATACGATGCACACCGAGCACTATGAGATATCACCTGAGAGCGCAGAGCGTATAAACCGGGCAAAAGAGGAAGGGCGGAAGATCATTGCAGTCGGAACAACGAGTGTGAGAACGCTGGAAAGCGCATACTCAGCGGAAATGAAGAAAGTGGTTGCTGGAAAAGCTTCTACCAACCTCTTCATCACCCCCGATTTTTCCTTTCATGTGGTCGACCATCTGATGACGAATTTTCACACCCCTGAATCGACCCTCCTTGTCCTGGTCTCCTCGTTCGCGACGAAGGAACAGATCAACCAGGCGTATGCTCATGCTGTTGACAGTGAGTACAGGTTCTTCAGTTACGGAGATGCGATGCTCATCCTATAGAACGTGGTACTGCTTCAGTATCTCCACAATCTCCTCTGTAACTGTTTCTATGGGTTTGCTCCCGTCGATTCGTACAAAGGTGACTTCCTTCGGAAGATCGGTGAATGACTTCTCGTACAGCTGCCGGACCTTGTTAAGATAGGCATCCTCCTCAAACAGCTCCCGCTGTACGTCCCGCCTGTAGATTCTCTGCATACACACTTCTGTGGGGGTGTCAATGTAGAATATGAAGGCAGGATACGGGAAATCGTTCAGCTGTGAGACCCGATCATAGGTGCAGTCGATCGACTGGTAGGCAAGTGAGGAAAAGATATAGCGGTCACAGATGACGGTCTCTCCCCCCGAAAGTCTGTGAGTGATGCCATGAACGGGGTTGTTCAGGTGATCCTCACGATCAGCGGCAAACATCATGGCAAGAGCGAGAGGGGTAGTGACCAGATCTTTCTTCAGCACTGACCTGACGAGCTTGCCCAGAGCAGAGGTTGTCGGTTCAAAGGTCGCATGAACCGCCTTCTCATCCCTGTCAAACCGTTCAGCTATCTTCTCCAGCTGTGTAGTCGTTCCCGACCCATCAAGTCCTTCCAAGACGATAAAATTGTCAAGAACCTTCTTCATAGATGACTCCTCCTGTTGGTCACTTCAGTGTACAGATTCCTCTGATCTAGAGCAATTCCTTCCTGCCGGTTTCTTACAATTCCCTTACAGGCTGTCACCAATGAAGAGGTCGTCTGTTATACATCGTAAAAGGGTTTGTTGAGAAAAACATTTCCCGGTATACTTGAAAACCGTGAGTAAAAGAAAACTGTTTCACGCAACCACATCTACAAGAATCATAGCAGGTGCGGTTCTCCTCATCTCTCTGATCCTCCTCTCTCTATTCCCGGTCTCCCAGTATGTCCTTGATCGGTTCACCGATGAGGTTCTGCGGGTGACCGGCGGTTTCGAGGAAGACCTCGGCCTCACCATCTCATACGAACATCTATCTTCCGACATCCTTTCCCGGGTCCACCTCGAAGGGATACAGGTGCGTACAGGCACTTCCCACCAGCTCATCCGCATCGATTCGGTAGAAATAGATGAACCGGCCTTCATTCTCCTGCCCCGTCTCCTGTTCACCCGAAGTATCCCCATAGAGATCAAGGGTCTCACGATCAGTGTAGACGAACACACCGAACAGATGCTTCTTGCAGCAGTTGATTCATACAAGCCCGGCACAACTGCCTCTTCATCCCCTTTGAGAGCGGCAGTCTCGATTCAGGAAAGCACGATCATCTGGAACGGGAATACCTATACTGGAAGTGCACAGATCCCCTGGCTTTCAGCTGACATCAGGGGTGCACAGGTGAGTCGCCTTCAGTCGCAGATCAACGTGCTGAACGCACAGGGTAACGGTGCTTCCGGGGTGCTGAATGACATCTATATCTCCTACCGACCTGTTGAGGACTCCGGGCAGCTGGAAATATCTGCAGGCGAGGCTTTTCTGCAGATTCCCGGATACCTATCTGATGCCGCTGTGAAAAACCTGTCGGTATCGTACAAAACACAGGAGGAGATCTTTTCAGTTTCGCTGCATGAGGCATCGGGAACAGCAGCACTTTCGTCTGATGAGTTTTCCCTGATACCGGAAATACAATTTGCCCTTTCTACGGTCACGGTAAACGGGCAGGGGGGATTCACACAGAGCCTGAAGGGCACCATCAAGAGTTCAGGACTTTCACTTTTCACCGACACGGCGCAGGTATCGGCCGATCTTCTTTCCATTACCGCTGCAACAGACCCGTTGCAGGTCTCCTTTTCGGCTCCTTCAGGATTCACGGTGGAAATGGAAAATGGACAAGCGGTTAATGGTGGTGACACCTCTTTCAGTATTCTCTCCTCCCCGGATGAGCTCAGAGTCTATACCTTCAGTGACAGCCTCATGATCTCGGCCGGTCTCCTGAACCGCCTCTACCCTGATATAGCTGTCGAAAGGTTCCGTGTCGACAACCCTTCGATATACGGGCGATACGTGATACATGAACAGTCCAGTGAATGGGAAGCTGACGGTGATCTGTCTGTTGATCTTGTCTCACCGATACAGACCTCTGTATCTGGTCTGGTTTTTGCAGATGCACGTCTCTCTCATCCCCTCCCGGGAATACCGGTTACGGTTGATTCCCTGACCGTGCACGGCAAGAACATTGCAACCGACCTTCTCGATGACCTCCTTGACGGGATTGTAACTTATTCAAACAGGGAAACCGGTCAGGCACTCTCCGCTTCACTCTCTCAGGGCAGCCGGCTGTACATGAGGTATCTGAACAGAAGTGAAGAACCGGTACAATCACTGTATGTGAATGCTCAGGATATCGTACTTGAGGAGTATCAGAATGTCATTGGTCTGTTCGCCCCGGAACTGCTGCTTTACACAGCACCTGAATCAAGCCTGACGGGAGATTTCAGAGGTTCATGGGACCCCGGCTTTCAGAAGATTGAGGTCAATACCTCCCTGGCAGTGAAGAACATCAGAATCTCGGATGTACCTGTCAATGCCGCAGCTACGCTGCTGCTTGAAGGCTCCGAGGAGACTTTCACCATCCCCTCTGCGACAGTGACAACCGAGGGCCTGCGCGTAGCATTCAACGGCGAGATAGACAGACTTACCCTGTTCCCTCGGGGGACCCTTGAAGCAAGTAACGTCAACAGCGGGAGACCCTATGCAACGGCTGTGTTCAGCCAGTCTGCCCAGAGAGTTTTCGGCTATTCGGTCAGCAGTTCGTATCTTGAGTCGTTCAATGCAGAGGGAACATTGCGCAGAATAGGTGATGATCTGATCAGTACTGCCGGAGACCTGAGGCTGTTCCAGCAGACAAGGCCGTACATAGCGTCACTATACCTCGACACCCTTACTCTGGAAGGTTCTATGCCGAGACTGCAGGTGAGGGTCAAGGTGGATGAAGAGAATGCTTCACTCACAGGTTCATTCAATGCAGGCGGCTTCCTCGTGCCTCAGGAAATGATCAAGGGACTGAACAACCCGTTCCGCCTGGATACGCAGATAGAGGGCTTCTACTCCTTCCTTGATGCACAATATGGTATCAGCAGTTCATCGTTCGCACTCTCTGACCTTTCGTTTCTCAACATCAATCAGGGTGAGATTGATCTTGCCTTTGCACTGAGTCCGCAATCAATAGAAATCAGTGAGGTTTCCTGGAGCGACGAATACGGAACACTTTCCGGCAGTGCACTGTACGAGGTCTCTGATGAGGGGCTCTCGGGTCCCTCCCCAGGACGCGATACATTCCTGTCGGTTTCGCTTCTGGGGGGGGAAGAGTCCCTCGAGTTACTCCTGCTGCCGTCTCAGTCGGACGCCGGCAACCCGTTCTCGATTCAGGTGAATTCTTTTAATCTCAATCGCCTGTACCCGTTTACCGAGGATGTATCTGCATCAGTACATGCCTATGGTGTCAGTGATTTCACTGACATGATAGAAACAGAAGGGGAGATTTCTGTCGATTTCGGGGTGGAGCAGAGGTCATTATCCACCTCTGTTTCGATCGATTCCAACAGTATATCCCTCTATGACGGAAACTATACGAACGGATCACGCAGCGTCTCAGAAGGGTTCTTTTCGTATAATACAGGAGGCAGCCTCTCAATGGGGGCACTGTTCAGAGCGGACAAGAGACACATTTACCGTGATGCATCGACAACATCCAGGATAGAGGCTCGGGCATCACTCTCTCCTGCACCTGACATCTTTGCAGGTTTTGCCGGCCTGATTTCAGCTGTCCGAAGCCGGGATTTACCTGACACGACTGTCTCTTTGCGTGATACGTCGCTGTTCAACATGCTCACGGTACAGGACAGTGACCACCTCATCAGCATAGATGACAGCATACTCAGAGTGACCAAAGAATCCGGCGGTTTCCTGGATCTCGAATACCATCTTGATACCGGTGAGGTCACAGTGAGTGCAGATGAATCCTTTCTCTGGCCGATGGAAGGTCGAGGGTATGCTTTCAGAGATTTCATCAGTCTCGATTTTTCCAATATCGAATTCGATTTCACTCACATCAACGCGCTATTCATTGATCCGAGTATCAGGTTTGAAAGCGGAACGCTCAGTGGGTCTGTGCTCATTGAGGGGAATCCGTTTGACCCGGGATACTACGGGATGATGTATGGGACCGATCTCTCCCTCTCCCTTTTCTGGCTTCCTGATACGGTACTCACCGTGGAAAACCCTGTAGTGACCCTTGATAACAAAACCTTCTCGCTCCCTTACACATCAACCTTTGCCCGCGGAAAAAACAGAGATCCGGCAACCGGTGTGATGTCGATGACAGCAGAGTTTGCCAGATGGATCCCTGACTCCTATGTGATTGATGCCGAAATTGAAACAGGAACGATACCTCTGTATATTCCCATCACGAACATCGATATGCTTATCCGGGGAGAAGCCAGAGGTGCGTTCTCGCTCGAGGGCACACTGAAGAACGAAACATTGCGAGGTGATATTTTCGCACCGAGTGCCAGTATCAGCTTCGGCATACCGAAGCTGCCCGACTGGTACATACCCCGTGCCCGCACCAGTGGTGAGTTCACCTTTACAAGCGGTAAGAACGTCACCTTCGTCTATCCGGATGCGGAGGCCCCTATTGTCAGCGCTGCTGTTCAGGACGGTCAGACCCTATCGGTCAGTTTTACAGCTCCGGAGATGACCTACGGGTTCAGCGGGAATGTTGCTCTGAGAAGCGGGGAAATCTATTATGTTCAGGAAAACTTCTATATCACCGAAGGGAATATTTCCTTCAATGACAATCCTCCCGGAACTCTTGAAGAGGTACTGCCGCGAGTCAACCTGAGGGCCCGGCTGCGTAAATATGATGAAGACAGAGAACGTATTGATATCTACCTGATACTTCAGAATTCCCTCCTTACCGGGATCGACCCCCGTTTCGAGTCGATCCCGACAAGAACAGACAACGAAATCCTTCAGCTGCTCGGCCAGAATTTTCTTTCCAGCGGGAACGACTCGATGTCCGATGCCGGGTTCCAGTCTGTGCTGAATGCCGCCACGGCCGCAACCGATGTGATCACCCGTTTCGGACTGATTCAGGGAAACACGATATCATTCGGCTTCTCCTCTGTTATACGGGAAGCTCTGGGACTTGATGTATTCACTATCAGAAGCAACCTTCTTCAGAACATTCTGCTCGATGCCATTCCGGGTGCCGTCGACAATGAGAATGCGTCCCCCTTCGGCAGATATCTCGACAACACCACGTTCTATCTCGGCAAATACCTTGCCGATGAACTCTACCTGCAGGGGTTGATCTCGATGCAGAGGGATGCGACTGGAAGTCAATCATCCTTCCTCGCCCCTGACCTCACCCTTGACACTGAACTCAGTGTCGAGTGGCTCAACCCGCTTGCCACCTTCTCGGTATTCACTCAGCCCACCGAGTTGTCTCTCTTTAATATATTCGATACTATGGGGTTCAGTGTTACCAAGAGCATTGAATTCTGAGAGGAGTTTTCATGAATACGAAACGAACCATTATCATACCTGTCCTTCTTATACTCACATTGTCTCTTTTCGCCCAGGAGGCCGCAGGCCCATGGTGGGAAAGCTCTGTAGTTCAGGATACGGTCATTGTCGGAACCGAGTCAATCGACAGTGAAGTACTGAAATCTCTCAGTGAAACACTTGAAGGCCGGATGTATGATCAAAACGCCATCGACAGTGTCATAGAATCGATGTATGATACCGGTCTGATTCTGTCAGTCGAAGTATTTCCCTCTCCATCGGATCAGGAGAAAAGTCAATCAGTCCTGTACTTTGAGGTCGCCGAGGCACTGCCTCTCACTCACGTCATATTCAGGGGAAATGCAAACCTCAGCAGTGATCAGCTGCAGAGGGCATATCCACTGGAGGAGGGGCAGGTCTACTCGTCTGAGGCCTATGAAGGGACGATTAAAGTCCTGCGTGACTATTACAGCTCTCAGGGATACGATACCGTTGATATCACCTACGAAATTGTTGATGACGAGAAAGGCGCAGGGCTGGCTGCCGTCTACCAGATACGAGAGTATGACTGGTATATCCAGAAGCCCATAAAGGGCTTTACCTTCTCGAATCTGATCAATGTGAACGCTGAAGAACTGGAAGATATCACCTACCCGTATATCGGTCGTCCGTATACCCAGGAACTGTACAAGGAAATCGAGACGAAGATACAGTCTCTCGGCTATTTCAGCTTCATCGAGTCCGAGATGAAACGGGGAGGGGTAGGCAGTCAGGATCTGTTCGTGAACTTCAATCTCAGTGAATTGCCTGTGATCTCTTCGATCGAGGTCATCGGTAATGACGGGATCAAGGAGAAAGTTCTAGTAGATGCCCTGTCTGTCAAGCTGGATGACTTCCTGAGTATCACGAAAGTCAATTCTGGTTCTCAGGAGATATCGGGTGTCTATCAGGAACGCGGATACCGCTCAGTAGAGGTACAGAGCTCCTACTCGATCGATGAAGGCACCAACACCATCAGCCTCACCTATACAGTGACAGAGGGAAGACAGTCGAAGATCGAAGAAATCCTGTTCAGCGGGAATGAGGCAATGAGCGATTCGATGCTGAAGAAGCTCCTTGAATCAAAGGTTCAGTCACTCTTCTTCAAAGGAAACTACCAGGAAGAGCTGATTTCTCAGGACAGACAGTCGATCGAACTTACCTATCAGAGCGCCGGGTACATCGATGCGAAGGTAACCGATGTCGAACTCCAGGAGATTCCTCAGGAGGATGCCACCAAGAGAATGCTCTCAGTGACATTCATCATCGACGAAGGCGAGCTGTGGTACTTTGGCGGACTTCAGGTCGAAGGAGCAACCGTCTACTCTCAAAGTGACTTCGATGCCATCATCTCGATGAATGTCGGCGACGTTCTGAATATAGCCAGGGTTCAGAAGGATATCAGCAACATCGCTGATCTGTACTGGAACGAAGGGTATGTTCAGAATACGATAGATATCGCTGAAACCCGGAATCCTGAAAATAATTCGATACAGTACACCATGAATATCACAGAACGGGGTCAGGCTACCGTCGAAGAGGTCGTCATCAAAGGTCTTGAGAAGACCAAGGAATATGTGCTTCGCAGAGAACTGGCCCTCAACAAGGGTGATATATTCAGCAAGAAGAAGTATGTGCAGAGCGCACAGAATCTCTACAACACAGGTCTGCTGATTGATGTTGTCCCTTCCATCAACTACGGAAGTGACCAGAGCACCCTGGTGGTCACCTATACGGTTACCGAGGGGAACCAGATGAATATCGGTTTCGGTGCCACTTTCGGAGGAAATGTCGACGGATTTCCCGTAAGCGGGTTCCTCAGCTGGGAGGACACGAACCTCGGAGGAACGGGAAGGGACCTCACCATCTCTACAGAACTCTCTCCTGATTCACAGTCAGCGAATCTGCGGTTTGCAGACAGCTGGGTAGGGGATAAACGATGGTCAAACTCAGTTAATCTGCAGTTCAAACGCAGTGATGTCACTACCGGATTGCAGCTTGGAGACAACTCACCGACGACACAGTTCCGCGATTCTGAAGCATATCCATATCCCTATCAGAGCTATGAACAATGGGATGCGGCGGGGAAACCCTCGCCCGATGCACTCTACCTGATGCCCTACACATCCCTCAAGTTCACTCTCGGCTACTCTTCAGGCTATACCTTCATGTTCGATGCAGGACGCCTCAGCGTGGGAGGCGGTCCAGCCGTCACCCTGAACCGGGCTCTTTTCGATGATACCCTTTACACTCCCTACGACTATCTCATCGGTGAATACCAGACAGGATGGAAGCTGAGCAACCGCCTTGCACTTTCTGTCAGCTGGGACGGAAGAGACCTTGTCAACAACACCACGAAAGGCTATATGGTCAGTCAGAACTTCGTCTACTCAGGTGGTATACTCGGGGGGCTGAGCAACTACATCAAATCTTCAACCAGTGCCTCCGGGTTCTTAAAGCTGTTCGATATTCCGAGTGATACTCCGATTCCTGTTGTCGCGAGTCTCAATACCACCGTTTCATTTCTGTTCAATCAGTACTATCCCGAGTTCGGTTCCTATTCGGACAGCTGGGTGAGTGGCATCAGTGCCAGCATGTACGAATACCTGTATATTGACGGTATGACCCTTGCCCGTGGCATCACACCGAAATTCTACAAGGAATTCTTATGGGATTCATCTCTTGATGTTTCGATGCAGCTTGCTCAGAACGTCCTATGGGGTGAAGCCTACATGTCAGCCACCAGCGTGCTCAGCGACCTCAATGATCTTGGTTCTACCCCTCTCGACTGGTATTTCTCGGCTGGAATCGGTATCAGACTCAAAGTTCCCGGCTTCCCGCTCGGGCTGTATCTGGTGAAAAACGCTTCGATTGAGAACGGCGGCGATTTCGTGTGGGATGGGGGTGCGATCTTCGGCTCAGCCGAGGATCCGACAAAGGGTCTGAAACTGGTCCTTGCCATCACAAGCAACCTCTACTGATCATTGATGCCGAGTTGCGTGTGCTATGAGTGAAACAAATCTCACCCCCATGATGAAACAGTACCTCGAGATAAAGGAACGATACAAGGACGAGGTACTGTTCTTCCGGCTCGGTGATTTCTATGAGATGTTCATGGATGATGCTCTGGAAGTCTCAAGACTGTTGAACCTCACGCTGACAAAGCGAAACGGTCATCCTATGTGCGGGATTCCCCATCATGCAGCTAAGACCTACCTGAAACGTCTGCTTGATGAGGGAAAGAAGATAGCTATCTGCGAACAGACCAAGCTGCCGGACAGTCCATCCGCTATCGCTCAGAGGGAAGTTGTCCAGGTGATAACTCCCGGTACCGTGGTGGAGGACGAATTTCTGGAAGAGATCAGTTCCAGCTTCATCCTCTCTCTCTCGCGTGTCGCCGACGAGTACTCAATCGCCTATTGTGATATATCATCACTTTCATTTTACACCATAGAAGCAGCCTGGGATAATACGTTCCATGAACTGAGAACTCTACTCGAGCAACTTCATGTGCGTGAGGTTGTTGTCGATGAAGCCTTGATCGATGAGTATCCTTCTCTTCGGGCGATACTCGAAGAAAGGGAGCTCGTTGTTAACCGCCTGCCTTCCTGGCATTTTACGGTAAGCAAAGGATATGAATCGTTGATTCAGGCCTTTTCACTGGTGAACCTACATGCGTTCGGACTTTCCAGTGAACATGCCTGTCTTGCCGCTGCAGGCGCCTTGCTGTATTACATTGAGCACACTTCCAAACAGCCGGCCTTTCATCTTCAGAATCTTACCCACATAAAACCGAACGACTATCTGATGATTGATGAATCTTCGAGGCGCAACCTGGAACTGGTACGCAACCTCCAGGACGGATCAAGTCGCATGACGCTCTTCAGTGCCATCAATGATACCCTCAGCAGCAGTGGAGCCAGATTGCTGCAAAGATGGATTCAAATGCCCCTCACCTCACAGAGTCACATCGAAGGGAGAACAGACCGGGTCTCCTGGTTCCTGGAGAATATGGAAGAACACCACCGGATACGGGGCCTGCTCAGGGAAACCCGGGATGTCATGAGGATCATCAGCCGGGTCAGTCTCAACCGTCATACTCCGTTAGACATGCTCACCCTGTCTGATACTCTCCACCTGTTTTTTGAAATCACGGGAGTGCATACACAATACTACCTCAGCACCTTCAGTATCGTGATCGGGGAACAGGAACTTGAGGTGCTCACACGACTCTCTCAGGATCTCACTCGAGCTATCAGTGACCGGGTCACCAGTTTGTATACCCCGCATACCATAATCCGCGAAGGATATGATTCTGAACTGGACGCAAAAAGACAACTGATGAACAATGGGTCACAGGAAATCAGGCGATATGTTGATGAGGTAAAGGCAATCCACGGAATTCCCCAGATCAAACTATCCTACAACAAGATCATCGGCCATTATATCGAGGTCACCAAAACCCACGCAGGCAAGATCCCCGACACCTTTTTCCGCAAACAGACGCTGGTGAACTCCGAAAGATATACAAGCGAAGAGCTGATACGTCTCGAAAGCGATATCAATGCAGCACACAGACAGTGTGCCGAGATCGAAATGGAACTCTTTCAAAACCTTGTTGATCAGGTCACGCGGGCGATTCCGATTTTGCATCGTATGGGACAGCTTCTCAGTGAGATAGACTGCATCCAATCATTCGCCTACACCGCACAAAGAAGATCCTACGTGAAAGCTGTCCTTACCGACACTCAGCAGTTCTCGATTGAAGAGGGCAGGCATCCTGTGGTTGAACAGGCCCTTCCTGAAGGGGCATTCATTGCAAATCCGCTCCAGCTTGATGAGAAAAAAGGTCGTCTTGCCCTGATTACCGGCCCCAATATGGCAGGTAAATCCACCTTTCTCAGGCAGAACGCACTCATCGTCATCCTTGCTCATATCGGTTCCTTCGTGCCGGCTTCCCGTGCACTGGTTCCCCTCTGTGATGCAGTGTTCTGCAGGGTAGGTGCGAGTGACAACCTCGCACGGGGAGAATCAACCTTCCTCATCGAAATGCAGGAAGCATCCTTTATACTGCGTCATGCAGGCCCAAGATCCCTGGTAATCATGGATGAGATAGGACGTGGGACCAGCACTCAGGATGGACTTTCGATTGCCTATGCAGTAATGAGGAGACTGGAACAGACACGCATACCGACCCTCTTTGCTACGCATTATCATGAACTGACGATGATGGATACCTCCGATATCCAGCTGCTGACCCTTGCCGTGCGGGAAAACAAACGAACGATCACCTTCCTGCGACGGATCGTGGAAGGCAGTGCAGACAGCAGCTACGGGCTTCATGTCGCTTCCCTGGCTGGCATGCCCAGAGATGTTCTCTCCAGTGCGCTGAACTTCCAGAGGGAACACTATGCATCATACGCTCTCCAGGTATCCTCTCCCCAGCTCGATCTGTTCACCGGGACAGCTGAACACACACAGGAACATCCCGTACTGGAAAGGCTGCGGTCCTATCCTCTTGAAACAGTGAGCCCGATTGATGCAATGAATTTCATAGCAGAGCTCAAGAAGGAACTCGAGGAACTATAGAGTGGCTGTGACGTATCGATCCTTCTTTCGAATGGGTTGAGTTATACTGTTGATCTCTATTGCATCAATACTTGCCTGCGGATGATTGACTAAAGAATGGAGATGCTCTATTGTTTTGTATACAGAGTAGTACTTTTTAGTCTGGGATCGCACAACTGCAGATCCCTTTTTTGTGGAGAAATATGGAAAGACGATTGTTTGAACAGAGTGACTATCTTGCACTCACACCATTCGTGGAAGCCTTAGGCCTGATTCTTGTCGAGGTTTCCAAGGATACCTACGGCTCCTCGTTACGCTACCGGGTGACTATCACCACGAGTGACAACAAGGCAACTATCAAAGATTGCGAAACTGTACACCGCATGCTGCAGACCCGACTCACGCTGCTGGAAGGTGACCGTGATCTGGACCTTGAAGTCTCAACGCCGGGAATCACCAGGACGATCAAGGATGCAGCAGAGTTTGTCCTGTTCACCGGCAGTGTCTGCCGTGTCTACGATACCGAGCGAAGTGAATGGGTCAGGGGAGTCATAGCTGACGAGGATGAGGGACAACGATCCCTTACCCTTCTTCATGCTATCACAGAGGATACAAAGGAGAAGCTTGCTTCTTATACTATACCGTACAGCCGGATACAGAAGGCGAAACTTGCATATGGATGGGAGGATATTACGTAATGTCCAGTGAATTGAGTGAGGCAATCAGAAACCTCGTGAACGAGCGCGGAATATCGAAGGATGTTGTTATCGAAACAGTCAAGGATGTCCTTCTTGCCGCATATAAGAGAAAATTCGGCACCAGTGACAACGCTGTGGTGGAATTCAACGAAGAGACCGACAGTGTGGACCTGTACGCAATTAAGGAAATCGTCGATGATGATGACTTTGACGGCATGCACGATGAGATTTCTCTTTCCGATGCCCGTGAATTTGAACCGAACTGCGATGTAGGCGACAAGCTGCAGATCTCCATCAACCCGCAGACCTTTGACCGGATCAGTGTCCAGAGTGCTAAACAGAAAGCCAGACAGGAACTCAGGGAAATTCAGAACAACACCATCTACGCTGAATACAAGGCGAAAGAGGGTGAGATGATCATCGGGTACTATCAGAGAGAGAGCGAACGCGGTGATATGATCATTGATCTGGGAAAGATCGAGGGAATCCTGCCGAAAGCCTTCCAGTCCCCCCGTGAAGCATACAAGAAGAATGATAAAATCAAATGTTACGTATTCAGGGTCGAAAAGCCGGAAAGGGGTAACCCGCGGGTAGAACTGAGTCGCACGCATCCGGAATTCGTCAGGAAACTTTTTGAACTGGAAGTGCCCGAGATCTATGATCACTCCATCGAAATTCATAAGATAGTCAGAGAACCCGGCTACAGAACGAAGATTGCAGTCTATTCACACAGAAACGATCTTGATCCGGTTGGTGCCTGTGTCGGGTTGAAGGGAATTCGAGTTCAGACTATTATGAGGGAGATGGAAGGTGAGAGAATAGATGTACTCAGATACGATCCCAATCCTATCGAATACATAAAGAACTCGCTCAGTCCTGCAGAAGTAAAGAAGGTTCTTATCGTAGATGAGGCAAAACGTACCGCTATTGCAGTAGTCGATGATTCCCAGCTGTCCCTTGCCATCGGGAAACAGGGAATCAATGTCCGGCTTGCAAACAAGCTTGTTGACTGGATCATTGATGTGAAGACAGTCGACCAGTATCGTGAGATGGACTTCGACTCGGATACCAGAGAACGGATCGATGCATTGTTCAATGGTGAACAGCAGTACATTGAAGAGTACGAAGAAGAATACGAGGAGCAGGAGCTTCTCCTTGAAGATATCGAAGGATTCAGAGCTGAACTCATCGAGAAACTTCACTATTACGACATCTACACGGTTGAGGAATTTGTCAATCTCAGTGATGGAGAAATCGACAGTTTCGAAGATATCGGACGGGATGAGGTTGATGAAGCTCTCAAACTGCTCTCCGAGTATGTGGATATCGTTGAAGAAGAACCTGCCGAAGAAGAGGAGGTGGAGTTTGCCTGTCCTGAATGCGGAGCAACTCTCACTCCGGAAATGACTCAGTGCCCCTCATGCGGGGTCGGACTGAGTTTCGAAGAAGTTGAAGTTGATGAGGAGTAATGACAATATACTATGAGTGAAGAAAATAACACGATCAAAACGACCCTGATTAAACAGACGAAACCGACCTCCCAGGAGGAGGCCACTCCTAAAGCTTCTCACAAGCATCCTGAGAAGAAGAAGGTCGTAGTCGTCAAGAAACGGGTCGTGGTGGTCAAGCCGCAGGCTAAACACCCCGCCAAGAGTGCCCAGGAAGAACCTTCCGAATCACTGAAAGAAAAAAAGGAAGAACCACAGAACCTCACGGGTGAGAAAAAGGTGGAAAAACAGTCTGCTGTTGCGCCTGAGCAGGCAAAAGCGCCTGAGCAGAAGAGCAGCAAAACGCCTGCGACTCCTGCACAGAGAAGTCAGTCTTCCCCGAGCCAGCAGAGGTCACAGACTCCTCAGAAACCACAGCAGGCTCGATCGACCGTACGGCGCAAGGTTGCTGAACCTTTCAAACGTACTCCGAATGCCGGTGTATCCACGATAAAAGTCATTGATCCGAAAAACCTTCCTCCTGTTCCCGGCCAGGGACAGAATGCTCAGGCACACGTTGAGTGGAGAAAGACCAATCCGAACCCGGATGCACAACGTGCACCCGGTACCGGACCGAGAAAGGTGGGACAGGTCGGTGGTTACAATCCCCGTCAGAATGCGGGAGAACGACCACAGAGGAACACCGGAGGGCCGGGCGGCGCTCCTCCCCGCCGGTACAACACCACAGGACGTCCTTCTGACAGCACCTACAGACCGGGTGGTCCTAGACCTCCCCGCCCAAGCGGACCACGCCCCGGCGGGTTCACGCCGCGCGGTGAAGCCCCTGCGACTCCGGAAGCTCACAAGCCCGGCAAGAAGGTGTTCCGTAAGAAAAAGAACTTCACCAAACGGGACAAGGAGACGGAAAAGAATTTCCAGATCAAAAAGAAAGACATCCATCGCGCAAATCCCGTACCCAAGAAGATCGATATTATGGATGTTATCACGGTATCGGATCTTGCAAAGAAGATGAACCTCAAGGCGAACGAAGTGATAGCGAAACTCTTCGAAATGGGTATGATGGTCACCATCAACCAGCAGATCGATTCTGATGTCGCTACCATTATAGCCAATGAATACAACTGTGAGGTGAACCTCGTCTCTCTCTATGATGAAACTCTCATCCAGACAGAGGACGACATCGAAGAAGATCTCGTGTCCAGAGCACCGATTGTAACTATCATGGGTCACGTTGACCATGGTAAAACAAAACTTCTCGATGCCATTCGAAGCACAGATGTCGTCGCCGGTGAGTTCGGTGGTATCACCCAGCACATCGGTGCCTACAAGGTATCACTTCCTGAGAGGGGCGATATCGTCTTCCTCGATACCCCCGGACACGCTGCATTCACCATGATGAGAGCCCGTGGAGCTCAGGTCACAGATATCGTAGTCCTTGTTGTTGCCGCCAATGATGGTGTCATGCCCCAGACTATTGAGGCCATTGACCATGCAAAGGCTGCAAAGGTGCCTATCATTGTTGCAGTGAACAAGATAGATCTGCACGATGCCAATGTCGACCGGGTAAAGCAGCAGCTCTCAGACCACGGGCTGATGCCCGAAGACTGGGGCGGTGATACCCTGTTCTGCGAACTTTCCGCACTGCAGAATATCGGTATAGACGAATTACTCGACACGATACTGCTTCAGGCTGAGATGCTTGAACTCACGGCTAACCCGAACGTGCGAGCCGAGGGGAAAATTATTGAAAGCAGAATTGATCCGGGCCGGGGAACTGTCGCCTCTATCATCATCGAACGGGGCACTTTGAGAATAGGAGACAATTTCGTTGCCGGTATCTACCCTGGCAAGGTGAGAGCGATGACTGACGATCATGGTCAGAGGATCCTCGAAGCCGGTCCAGCAACACCCGTAGAGATTACAGGTCTGAGCGATATCCCCGGAGCAGGTGACCCGTTCCAGGTGACCGAGAATGACAAACAGGCTCGTCAGGTTGGAAGCAAACGTCAGGAACTCGAGAGACTAGGGCAGGCGAAAAACGTCAAGAAGGTAACACTTGATAACATATTCGACAAACTCCAGGATGGAGAAATTCAGGAATTCAACGTCATCATCAAGGGTGATGTCCAGGGTTCAGTCGAAGCAGTCCAGCATGCTCTGGAGAAACTGAGCAACAAAGAGATCAGGCTCAATGCGATCAGAGCTTCTGCAGGTGCGATCATCGAAGATGACGTCAACCTTGCAATAGCCTCGAACGCACTGGTACTTGGATTCAATGTCCGTCCGACTCCGCGTGCACAGACTCTTGCAGAACAGGAAAAGATCGAAATCCGCAAGTATAACATTATCTATGATGCAGTGGATGATATCAGGGATGCCATGGAAGGCATGCTTTCTCCCGAACGGACTGAGATCGTCATCGGTACCCTTGAGGTCCGTGACATCTTCAAGGTGCCCAAGATCGGGACCATCGCAGGTTGTTACGTGACAAGCGGCAAGATCAGAAGGAACGCGCAGGTCAATGTGATCCGTGACAGCATCCGGGTCCACACAGGAAAGATCAGCTCACTCAAACGTTTCAAGGACGATGCGAAGGAAGTCGCTGAAGGATTCGAATGCGGTGTCGGAATCGAGAACTATCAGGATCTCAGGAGTGAGGATGTTCTTGAGGTGATCGATGTGGTCGAAAAGAAGAGGAAGCTGGTGGCAGATGAGTAATCATGTACACGAACGTATCGAACAACGCATCCAGAAGGCGATCGGAACTATGATCGTCACTCAGGAGATAAAACATCATAAACTGAGTCCCTTTGTTTCAGTGAGTGAAGTTGTTCTCTCGAAGGATAAGGCCTACGCTACTGTATATATCTCCTCGTTCACCGATGATGGATCGCTCAAAGATTCTGTTGAGGCCCTGCAGCACTCTGCGGGCTTCATACAGAGCCGGCTTGGTAAGATACTCAAGACACGCAACACCCCTCATCTGAGATTCAAGGAAGACAACTCGATTGCCGAGGCGAAACGGATCAACGATCTTATCGACTCGCTCAAATAGGGGCCTTAGCCGTGTCTGGACTTTCAGCGCTCATGCTTATCGACAAACCGACCGGTATAACCAGCTTTTCCTCACTCTCTCCGGTAAAACGTCATGTGAACCGGAAAACAGGGCACGCAGGAACTCTCGATAAGTTCGCCAGCGGGCTGATGATCGTTCTCAGCGGTTCCTATACACGACTGAATCCGGTATTCTCCTCTCTGGACAAATCCTACCGGGCCGAGATACGCCTCGGCATTGAAACCGACACCCTCGACCCGGAAGGGGAAGTGATAGCAACCTCCTCCCTTCCATCTCCTGCCAGACTGGAAGAAGTTATCACCGATCAGTTCATCGGTCCCATATTACAGCGCCCCCCCCTCTATTCCGCGATACACATAGGGGGAAAACGGGCACACACCCTTGCACGCAAGGGTCGCACAGATATCGTTCCCGATGCCCGGCAGGTCACTATCGAATCGATCGATATTATCTCCTATGAGAATGGACTCCTCACCCTTGATATCAGCTGCTCCAAAGGCACCTATATCCGCTCCCTTGCCAGGGATATAGCACGTGCGAGTGAAGCAAGAGGATATGTGGAAAACCTGAGACGGACCCGTATCGGGCCCTACAGAATCGAGGATGCTGTCACAGACCTCGATAAGGAAGTTCTGCTTGCCCACTCAAGAACCAGTATCGATCGACTGCGACAGCTTCCTTCTCTCGGGAGGATCCAGCTTTCCGAAGAGGTCATACAGCCGTTGAGACACGGCAGGAAACCGAATATCGGAGAGTACAGGGAACACGATATCCCGGTCACAGCAGAGTATGCCCTCATCTATGACACCTCAGACAGGGTCATCAGTATCGCTCAGCTCGACAGAAATATGGCTATTATAAAAAATATCATGCTCGAAGGAGGTGACGATGGAGTTTCATGACTTTGATCAGCTTCTTGACTCCCGCATCTTCGAAACCCAGAGAGCAGTCATCTCCATAGGAGTGTTCGACGGCATTCATATCGGTCATCAGGCTATCATATCTGCCGCCCGAAAAGAGGCTTGCGGAACACCGAAGGTGAAAACAGTTGTATTCACCTTCGCACAGAACCCCAAGATGATGCTTTCATCTTCACCCCTTACACCGCCACTCCTTTCGATGCGCCAGGCTGAAGAACTGTATGAACAGTTGGAAGTCGATATTGTGGTGGTGATTGACTTTTCCCCTGATTTCAGTAAACTGTCAGGAGAACAGTTCATCGAAAGATGTACTCAAATATTTGATGTGCAGGCAATTGTCGTCGGGGATAACTTCAAATGCGGCTATCGGGGGACTACCGGTCCACAGGAGATCCGCGAGTATCTTAACAGGGCAGGAAGGCACATCAAGGTGATAGTACCGACAACATACCGTTTATCTGACGGTACAGTCGATAGTAGTACGGTAGTACGTTCTACGATTAAACAAGGTGATATGGGGATAATACCCCAGTTGCTAGGCAGATATCATTCATTGGATCTGGGCCATATCCCTTCCAGCATACATGAATGGCCTCTGCGTTTACCGATAGGTTCGTTCATGCAGCTCCTGCCGCCACCGGGAATGTATGAGGGGTATCTGAGGCTGAATCACTGTTCACAGGCATTCAGCTGTCACTGTTGTATTTCACCGAAGGATCTGGAATTCTCCATCAGTGAGACCGATCAGAGGTATATACAGCAGAGGATGTCTCATGAATCATATCGGCTGGATAGTTTTGAATTTACAAAGGAGAAAGCACAGACATGCTGACTAGCGAACAGAAAAAAGAAATTATTTCCACGTATGGTGGAGATGAGGCTAACTCAGGCTCTGCAGAAGTGCAGGTAGCACTTCTGACAGCACGGATCAAGGACCTTCAGGATCACTTCAAGGCCTATCCGAAAGACCACGCAGGCAGAAGGGGTCTTCTCAAGATGGTTGGTAGAAGACGACGTCTTCTCAAGTACATCAGACTCAAGGACGTCAACAGATACAGAACCCTCATCCAGCAGCTTGGATTGAGAAAGTAAGTAATGTATATTACAAACAATTGAGTGAAAGACCAGCCTCCAGGAGTTACCCTTTAGGTAGCGTGGAGGCTTTTCTCATCTCAGAAGAACATACAAAGAAGTAAAAGAAGTAGGAAATCATGGAAACAAAGAAAGTAGAAATGAAACTCAATTCAGGAACACTGATTCTTGAAACAGGAAAGATGGCCAAACAGGCAAACGGTTCGGTATTTGCAACCTTCGAAGGTTCAAGCGTACTGGCAACCGTCTGTGCCGGCAGAATGCCGGAGACTCCACTCGATTATGTACCGCTCCAGGTAGAATATAATGAGAAATATTATGCGGCAGGAAAAATCCCCGGCGGATTCCTTAAACGGGAAGGAAGACCCAAAGACAAGGAAATCCTTGTCTGTCGTCTTATTGACCGACCGATGAGACCGCTTTTCGATAAATCCTTCGGACGTGAGATTCAGGTAGTGCCTACGGTCATCTCAAGTGACATGGTCAATCCCCCTGACATCATCGCTATGATAGCAAGCAGCGCAGCTGTGACTATCAGTGACATCCCCTTCAACGGGCCGATTGCCGCAGTTCGTGTAGCTCTGATCGGGAATGAATATATCATCAACCCCACGTTCCAGCAGATTGAAGAAGCTCTGCTTGAAATCATTGTTGCAGGTACCGAAAAGGGTATCACGATGGTCGAAGGCGGTGCAAAACAGGTATCTGAAGAGCAGATGCTCCAGGCAATCGAAACAGCCCAGCCGATCATTGCAGATCTGTGTGCCGTTCAGCTGGAACTGGCAAAACTTGCTGGTAAGGAAAAACTTCCACTGATGGTCATTGACAATGACATGTCTTTCCTCGACCCGGTGAGGGAATGGGCCTATCCCATGATCAAGGAAGCCTCCTTCGTCAAGGGGAAGGCTGAACGTCACGAGGCTATCAAGCAGGTCAAGGCTGAAGCACAAGAGAAGTTTGCCGAACTGCTCGAGGCAAGTGAGAAGCCTGACAAATTCGACAAGCTGTTCGAAGAACTCGAATACACGATTCTCCGTTCCTCCATCCTAGACGATGGAGTGAGAGTCGATGGACGAAAAGTCGATGAGATCAGAAAAATCAGCTGTGAAGTAGGTGTGCTGGCACGAGCCCATGGTTCTGCTCTGTTCACCCGAGGTGAAACGCAGGCGCTTGCCACCACCACTCTCGGCACTTCGAGCGATGAGCAGATGTTTGATACCATCGACGGTGACAAACACTTCAGCAACTTCATGCTTCACTACAATTTCCCTCCCTTCAGTGTCGGTGAAACCGGAAGACTCTCCACCGGAAGACGTGAGATCGGCCACGGTCATCTCGCTCAGCGGGCCATAGAGGGCATTCTCCCTTCCAAGGAAGACTTCCCCTACACGATGAGAATTGTTTCCGAGATACTCGAGTCCAATGGCTCATCATCGATGGCCAGTGTCTGTGGAGGATGTCTTTCTCTCATGGATGCAGGTGTAAAGGTGAAGGACATGGTGGCAGGTATCGCCATGGGGCTGATTACCGAAGGTGAAAACTACGAACGGTACGCAGTCCTTTCCGACATTCTCGGCGAGGAAGACCACCTGGGCGACATGGACTTCAAAGTTGCCGGATCAAGAAAGGGTATCACGGCCTTCCAGATGGATATCAAGATCGCAGGGGTAACCCGAGAGATCATGGCAAAGGCTCTTGAACAGGCCAAAGCCGGAAGGCTCCATATTCTGAGTGTCATGGAACAGACGATCGATACACCGCGCACCGAGATCTCAAAGTACGCACCGAAGATCCTCACTATCAAGGTTGATGAAGAGAAGATCGGTGCCGTTATCGGAACCGGCGGCAAGACCATCAAAGGTATTGCAGAACAGACCGGAGCTGAAGTGAACATCGACAACGACGGTACCGTGATGATCTACGGCAAGAACAGTGAGTCAGCAAACAGAGCGCTGGAACTGGTCAAGTCCATCGTGGAAGAACCGGAACCCGGCCGTATCTATCAGGGTACTGTGAAGCGTATCATGGACTTTGGTGCATTTGTTGAAATCCTTCCGGGCAAGGAAGGGCTCTGCCATATCTCCAAGCTCGCACGCAAGCGTGTGAACAACGTCAATGACGTACTTGAAGTAAACCAGCAGATCCCTGTGAAGCTTCTCGATGTCGACCGGATGGGCAGACTGAACCTTTCCTACATCGATGCACTTGAAGACCAGGAAAAGAATAAATAATCGGGAGAAGGAGACGACATGGATCTGCTTACGATACTCACAAATAGAAAAGCCGGCAGTGTCCTCCCCGAATATCACTCGATAGAGGCTGCAGGTGCCGACTTGAGGGCATACCTCCCCGAAGCGCCTGTGACTCTCTCCCCTCATGGTGGGTATGCGATGATACCCACCGGACTTGTTCTTGAAATACCCAGCGGGTACGAAGGACAGGTCAGGCCGAGAAGCGGACTTTCCGCCAGACACGGAGTCACCGTACTTAATGCTCCCGGCACGATAGATTCCGACTACCGGGGAGAGGTCAAAGTAGTTCTCATCAATCACGGGAATGAGGATTTTGTGATCCGACACGGAGATAGAATAGCGCAGCTTGTCATTGCACCTGTGATCAAAGTACAGTTCATTCCTACCCACTCGACAAGTGAAACTGAACGGGGAAGCGGAGGATTCGGTTCTACAGGAGTCTGACATGAAAGGAGGGAAGGGTAATGGGACGAGACTGACTCTCGTGCACCGCTACATAGCGAGGGAATTCCTCCTCTCGTTTCTGGTTGCCTTTCTCTTTTTTTTCTTTATCTTCTTCATCAATCAGATTCTTCTGTATGCACAGAGGATCCTTCTCAAACAGGTGCCGATTCGTCAGATGCTCACCCTCGTCGCCCTCAGCATGCCTCAGATTCTCCTCTACACGATTCCGTTCTCAACCCTGAGCGGTGCCTCGATGGTGATCGGCAATCTGTCAAGCAACCATGAAATCATTGCCATGAGAGCACTCGGTATATCCCTGTTTCAGATGCTCCGTTCTGTTATCATCGCTGCTCTGGTTCTCAGCGTGATCACCTTTACCATCGCTGACAGTTTATTACCTGTTTCACACCTGCAGTTCAAACGTCTTTATACAGACCTCCTCAGGACTCTTCCGACAATGGAGCTCACAGCGTACTCGGTCAATGAGGTCGGAGATGTTGTCATCGTAACTCAGGAGGTTCAGGATGGATATCTCGAAAAACCGCTGCTGTTTACCACCAACACTTCAGGAGAGCAGGTCCTTATCTCCGCACAGAGCGGGACACTTGAGCTCATAGACCTACAGAGATTCATCTACAGGTTGGACCTGCAGCAGGTCAGTATTCTCAGCAGTGAACCCAGACAGGACACGCTTGGAGACTTCCGTTATGGAGAGGGCGAATCGATGAGCTATTATCTTGATTTCAGTTCACAGGTGGAACAGGTCAGGAATGTAAACCCTTCACAGATGTCCAGCAGGGATCTTATCGATCAGATTCGTATCCGTGTGGAGGATCAGCAGGAGGTCCTCTCTCAAAGAAGGGATCAACTCGAACAGGTATTGAGGGAGATAGAACAGGCGGAAGGGAGCAATGAGAACGAATATGGCGAGTCGCTACTCAGTGATCTGTATGTCCGCAAGGCATCGCTGGAACGGATGCCGCAGGTCAATTTCTATCTGCAGTACTACCGGGCTGAACTTCATAAGAAGTTCGCACTCAGTGCAAGCGCTCTCATCCTGACCCTGATCTCATTCCCGCTCTCATTCGTCAACATCAGACACGGTCGTCTGTTCGGTTTCGGTCTCTCGCTTCTCGTGGCGGCTCTGTACTGGGCGATGCTCTTTGTGGCACAGACCCAGATCATCAGGACAAGCCTCCACCCGCTGTTTCTGATGTGGGCTCCGAACGTCATCATCATCACCGTCTCGACTGTATTGATTATGAGGTTGAGGCAATCATGAGAAGACTCGACCGCTATCTTGCAGGTTCCTTCGTACAGCTCCTGTCGGTTACGACTCTTCTTCTTACCTTCATCATGCTGCTGTTCGATGTCTTCAGTACACTCGAACAGTATCTTCAGGCAGAGTTCACCCTTGTTCAGATGGTGGTCTCGACACTTCTTTTTATCCCGGAAGCTCTCTCCTTTACCCTGCCGCCATCTGCTCTCTTTGCCTCGACCTATATGCTTTCGATGATGTATGCAAACAATGAAATGATAGTCCTTGCCGTTTCGGGCTATTCTTTCTCACGGATCACCACCTCCCTGATCATCACTGCCGTGATTCTCACCTCACTGTTCTTCGCATTCAACGAGCAGGTGACAAGACATTTCAAGGTGATGAAGGAGGAGTATACCTCAACCTATCTTGATTCAGGATCACAGGTCTTCACCGACCGTCTGGTTCTTACCAGTGAGGACGGACAATACATTCTGTACTCCCGCCGGTATGATGAGAGAGCCACCACACTATCCTATCTGTCCCTGTTCATTATCGACGGGAACGGCCAGTTTCTTCAGCGCTATGATGCCCGGAAGGCATCTTATAAGGATGGCAGGTGGGTAGGGGAGGATGTGCAGCTCTACGATCGTGGGGAGAATAATCTCATCACCACCTCGCAGACGAATACACTCGTTCTGCCTTATCTGGATCTTGAACCTGAGGTGATAGCTCAGAGGGCTGTCGATATAGACTCAATGGACCTAAAAGCAGCCTACGATTATATCGAGCGGCTCAGGAAAGTGAACAACCCAAGTCACACAGGTTACTCGGTAGATTTCTATCAACGGTTGAGTATGAACTTTGCCCCGCTTATACTGATCCTTATCTCGTGTGCAACGGTCATTCCCTGGAAGAAGAATGTCCTGGTACTCAGTATCATCATGAGCATCAGTATTGCAGTGGTCTATTATGTACTGGTATTATCAGGAACGATACTTGCACGGCAGGAGATCGTCGAGGCAGGCCCTGCACTGTTCGTTCCCCCGGCTGTTCTGATCGTCCTTGCCTCAGGGATACTTATCATAAGAAGGAAATAAACCATGAAGAAGATACACCGAGTAACACATACTCATCCCTCTACAAGTGCCCGTACCGGCATACTCAGCCTCGATCACGGGGATGTGGTAACCCCGGCGTTCATGCCGGTGGGAACCAATGGAACCGTAAAGGGTATCTATCATGAGCATGTGCACCAGATCGGCTACAACCTCATCCTTGCCAACACCTACCATCTGTATCTGAGACCGGGAGTTGACGTACTCGGGCAGTTCGGAGGGCTCCATCGTTTCAGCAACTGGAATCACAACATCCTCACCGACAGCGGGGGCTTTCAAGTGTTCAGTCTGTCTGGACTGAGGAAGATACAGGAACAGGGGGTGGTTTTCCAGTCCCACATCGATGGTTCGAGACACATGCTTTCCCCTGAGAAGGTAGTGGATGTCCAGAATGTCATCGGAAGTGATATCATGATGGTTCTCGATGTCTGTACAGCTCCCGAGATCCCGCACAAAGAGGCGAAGATCGCGTGGGAGACTACCCGCAAGTGGGCACAGCGTTCGTATGATCATTGGATGCAGGAGGGTGGAGAGCGAAATCTCTTCGGTATCGTACAGGGTAATTTCTACCAGGATCTGCGAAAGGAAAGCGCTCTGGCAATCAGCGAGATCGGATTTCCTGGTATAGCCATCGGAGGCCTGAGCGTCGGAGAGACAAGCCAGCAGTTTGCCGATTACCTTGCCTACACGACCCAGTTCCTCCCCCAGGACCGTCCCCGTTATGTGATGGGGATCGGTACTCCCGACTATATCCTCGAGGCTGTCGCAAACGGTATCGACATGTTCGACTGTGTTCTGGCGACTCGAAGTGCACGCAATGGTTCTGTATTCACAGACGACGGAATGATCCAGCTGAAGAAAGCTGCACATGCAAATTCACAGGCTCCAATCCAGGAAGGGTGCACATGCAGAGCGTGTACGAATTACTCAAGAGGGTACCTGAGACACGTATTCAAGGCCAATGAGATGATCGCCGGGATGCTCGCGACCGAACACAACCTGACCTATCTGCACACCTTTATGGAGAACATTCGGACTGCAATCAACGAAGATAGATTTTCTGAATTTAAAAAATCTTATCTGGAACGCTATTATGGAGGATCATGATCAGGACCGCCAGGTACATTCGACTATACTCATGATCTTCACCCTGCTCTCGAGGATCTTAGGGATCTTCAAGGCACGGGTCCTTGCAGTGCTGTTCGGGGCGACACAGCTTGGAGATGTGATCAACTTCACCTTCAATATACCGAACAACTTCAGGAAACTGTTTGCAGAAGGAGCATTCAATTCGGCTTTCATACCGATCTTCACGCGGTCTCTTCAGGACAAGAAGGAGACCAAAATCCTGCTTACACGAATGATGAGTGTCCAGTTTGCCATTTTTGCTGTGATCACTTTTATCATCCTCGTGTTCAGAGGCCGTATCATCGCCTTTCTCAGCGATTTCAACGATCCGCTGATGATCTCCCTTTCAGGGAATCTACTTGTGTTTTTCACGATCTATCTTGCCATGATATCCCTGTATGCCCTGTTCAATGGAGTTCTCAATGCTCACGGCACCTTCATAACGGGGGCGATTGCTCCTCTGATCTTCTCCGTGACCCTGATTCTCTCACTGTATCTGCTGGAGCCTGTGATGGGTGCCTATGCGATGGCGGTGGGCGTGATTGCTGGGGGAGGGGGACAACTGATATTCACCTGGAGAGGCGTCAGGCGGTACGGATATCGTTTCGCTCTGTCACGCGACATATTCACCCCCGAGATCCGTCAGGTGATGAGAAAATGGTTCATGATCACGATGAACTCCCTGATCATGGTGATCTCACAGCAGGTCGCCTACTACTTCGCCACAACGATGGAGACCGGCAGTGTGACGTCCTTCGCCAATGCCATCATCATATGGCAGGCTCCCTACGGGATATTCTATGCAGCGATTGCGACAGCATTCTTCCCCTCACTGGTCAGGTCTGCTGGAGAACGTGACAGAAAGGCTCTTCACCACACGAGTGCCCAGGGGATCACACTGATTCTCGCAACCCTCCTGCCGAACCTGCTTCTTCTTTCCTTTTTCGGTTCAGAGACAGCATCTGTACTTCTTCAAAGCGGACAGTTCACCCTGACAGACAGCATACGTACCGGCTCTGCACTTCGATTTTTTGCCCTCGGGATGCCGTTCGCTGCACTGTACGGTTTCTTCCAACGCATCTGTTACGCTGATGACAGGGAGCGGGAGGTGTTCATCGTTTCTGTGGTGGTTGCTCTGGTCGATATCACCCTCACAATTGTCCTGATCCGCTATCAGAACTCCATCGGCTCGATAGCCTTGGCCAACAGTATATCCTTTGCAGCAGGTGTCGTGATCTATCTCATACATCTGTCACGGAAAAAGCTGATCAGAATATTCACAGCGAAAATCCTCAGTACGTTCAGCGGTATCCTGCTGATCAACGGGATTCTTGCCCTCCTGCTCTCCTATACTGACTCGGCACTGGGCACCGGCTGGTGGCAGGAAGGCTCTTCTCTCCTTAGTCTCGGTACGCTCGCTCTGATTTTCTCCCTGACGTTTATCAGTGCACTCGTATTGTACAGGCTCCTGGGAATACGAGTCATTTCCTTCCTGACACACAGGAAACAACCTTAGAAAAGAAACGACCACCCGTTGATGGATGGTCGTCTGCATAGACTCTTCCGCTATGATGAGGGTCAGATTGCAATAGCCTCGATTGATTCCACGGTGAAGTCGTAGGGTTTTTCGTTGATATCGAACGTGAATCGTTCACCTGGAGTGTGATTCAGGAGTTTCGCTCCAAAGGGAGCCATATAACTTATGATGTTCTCGTTCGGATTCGATTCCCAAGGGCCAAGAATACGATATTCCTGAACCTCACCTGTTATGTTGTTCTTGAGAGTAACCTTCGTACCGAAGGATACCTTGCTCACATCAATCTGTTCCTTCGTGATGACATTCGCACGGGAGATCTCGTCAGTCAGTTTCACCATTGTCACATTCAGTATTCCCTGCTTCTCCTTGGCGGCTTTGAATTCAGAGTTCTCTCGAAGATCCCCAAGTTCCAGCGCAGCACCGATCTCCTTGGAGTTCTCAGGAATCTCTACATTCATGATATGGTCAAGTTCGTTCTGTTTTTCGATATAACGGGTCTTGGTGACCATAAGACCGCTGCTTACCATCTCCTTGGAATCGAGGTCTTCACCGAGGAACACAAAGTCGGGGAACCGTTCAAGAATCACATGTTTCACTTCGAGCTTCTTGGACATCTCGAGAGATTCCATACGCTGTATGATAAAGTTGATTCTCTGGGCCTGCCCCTCATTTGCTTCTTCAAGGAACTGATACAGACTGCGTTCATCAAACAGGATGGTAAGAAGAGTTTTCACGATCTTCTTGTTTTCAGCAGTAGCCCGTTTTGCTTCTATGGCGTTGAACGCAAAATCGAGCAGCTGAAGCTGACTGGTGATGAGTGTCTCGAAGGGGATTCTGATCTTCTTCTCCCAGAACTTCCTGTCATACGAGCGGGAGAGGTAGGTGAACAGATCTGCATTCTCCTTGTAGTTTCTGCAGGCCTTCTTGAACATATCACTGATAACTCGGTTCTTCCCCTGTTCTCTAAGAGTGTCCATAATATAGTTGGTCAGGTAATACGGGTACAGGGAAACCAGCACCACCGGCACGCGCTCAGGGTCCTCAGTTTCGACGACCTTGTCGATGAATGCTTTCTTCAGTTCCGCGTCCTCGATCGCCTCGAACGTCTGTTCAATCGAGTCAAGCATCCCGTACAGGTGTTTGAACTCAGCACCTTCGGGACGGGCAATGAAGGGGTAGCGGCGGGCAAGGTAATCCACCAGGAGGTAGGAGGAGATCACCTGATCGGTCACTCCCTGATAGATACTGCATTGGTCTCTGAAATATTTGACCATCTCTATGAAGAAATCTGACTCCACGTCTCCGTTGATAAGGAAATCCCGTATGATTTTGACCTTTGCATAGAATCGCTTCTCGTTCCTAAAAATACCCAGAGACTTCTCTTCATAACTGATAGGGGTCTCCCGTACTGTATAGACATCACTCGCGTTGGGAAGAAAACCGATGAGAGGATCATTCATAAGTACTTTCTTGGCCTTGTTGAGCCAGCTGGTCCACTCCTTCGCACTCAGGATGGAGGGAACTATCTCACTCTTCATTGTCTTCAATGTGGCAGCATTACCGTTGCTCTGAATCAGAGTCCTTAGACCCCACGGCACATCGTTGATGAATTTCTCCTTGAGCTTATCCTTCGGAAAAAGTGATTTCAGAACCCAGATATGCTGGGCAGGAAGAACCTGAAGGGAGCTGAATGCCATGGCAAGTGACATCGAATGACCTCGCTTGGAGGGAAAATCGATGATGACGTGCTCACTTGTGATCTCCTTGATTCGGCCGATGGCCCATGATTTATGGAACACGAACGAACCCTTGTCGAACGCAATGTTCTTTTCGAATTCATTGATCGCAAGATGGATATCCCGGTAGGCCTTATCCAGATTGCTGCTCTCGATGCATGAGGCAAGACGGCTGTGGTTGGCATACTTCTTTTTATAGGTCGCCACCAGCTGTTCCCGAGCCCAGTCGTTTGTGGGTGAGAAATCGAGAATAGTCTTCATGGCGTCAATAGCGTTGTCGTAATTGTCGTGTTCGAGACTCCGCTGATACAGAGCACCTATCGGTTTGAAGGCAGGTTCCCCATTGAATTTCTCTGCAATCCTTTCTGCAAGCGACAGGACGTAGGGGAACTCATCGGGCATCATATCAAAGAGGATCGTAAACACTTCTATGACCGACTGGTAACTCTGGGCATTCAGATACCGCTGGAAGGCCTTCTTGTAGTATGCTATCGCCTTCTCCCGCTGGTCCTGCTCAAGAGCCTTCTCTGCAAGGGTGATGAGCAGTTCTGTTTCCTCGAAATCCACTGCTACAAGACGTTCATACAAGGCATAGGTCTCTTCACGTTTTCCCTGTTTCTCATATACCGAGGCAAGGATACGGAGAACGTACTTGTCTTCAAAGGCGTCAAGCACCTTAAGTGACAGGAATTCTGCAATTCCGTCCTTGCCGTTCTCGATGAACATCTCGATCAGGTTCGTGATGTTCCCGTAATCGAACGATTTCCTCATCACCGAGATAATGCCTGAGATATAGAGTGCTGCGATACTGTTCTTGTTCTTCTTGAGGTGTTCATCACAGATGCTTTTTACTTCAAGTAGATCTTCGCTGCCTTGTATGCCTGCTATGGTTGTATCAATCTCCTGAAACATCGGCACAGTGTAGGTGGTAAGAGCAGTACGGGTCCATGCCTCTTCTGTCAACAGTGATCTGATAGCGTCTTCATTCATGTGGATTGTCCTTCTAACTGAATCTGACGTTCTTTTCCATGCACAACAGCGCTGATTACTGCTCTATTTTCCTTCTAGAGAGGTATAGACACAGATCAGCACGATAGATGAGAACGGTGGTAAACGTACAATCAGTATAGAACAAAACCGGTATACTTGCAAGCAACACGAAAAGAATCAGAACAATGAACTGTGAACATCGACGCAGGAAACCAGTTCAAAAGGTGCTGGACAGGGATCTCCAACAGAAAGGATGAGTGAACCTATCTGAAACAGCAGATGTTTTTACCTTAACAAATGTTTCATTTTCTGGTACAAATAAGCTATGAAAAGAGAATCGAAGTGTATAGTCGCACCGAGCATGCTGTCAGCAGACTTCAGCAGAGCAGGTGAGGGTCTTGAGGACGTGAACGCAGCAGGTGCTGACTGGGTTCATCTCGATGTGATGGATGGCCTTTTCGTACCGAACATATCGTTCGGACCGAAGTTTATAGCGGACCTGAAAGACAGGAGTACGCTACCGTTTGATGCTCATCTCATGGTTCAGAACCCTGAACCGTTCATCAGGGATTTTGCTGATGCCGGTGCCGATTACATCACCGTTCACGCAGAGGCGGTAACTCATCTTCATAAGGTTGTCTCCAGCATCCACCAGGCAGGTGTCAATGCCGGGATCTCGATCGTCCCCTCGACGCCGGTATCCTCTATATACCAGATGCTCTCTGATGTGGAACTCGTTCTTCTCATGAGTGTCAATCCCGGCTTCGGTGGTCAGAGCTTCATCGAGTTCACCTTTGATAAGATCCGTCAGCTTGATGCATACCGCACAGAACATGACCTTGATTTCCTGATTTCCGTTGACGGCGGCGTAAACATCCACAATGCTGAGAAACTGTACCAGAGTGGTGTAGATGTGCTTGTAGTGGGGACGACGTTCTTCAAGAGCACTGACCGTTCAGCTCTGGTGGATGCCTTCCACGCTATGAGCCGATAGATGAGGGCAGTAGTACAGCGGGTGAGCGAAGCTTCGGTCACTGTGGAGGGAAAGGTAAGCGGTTCGATAGAGAGGGGTCTGCTTGTATACCTGGGAGTCTACCGGGAAGATGATGAATCTGACCTCTCCTATATCGTACGAAAGATTGCAAACCTCCGCATTTTTACCGATGCGGAAGGAAAGATGAACCGGTGCATTCAGGAAGAGAGCGGGAAAATCCTTCTGGTGAGTCAGTTCACCCTCTGTGCCATCACCACAAAGGGAAACCGACCCTCGTTCAACCCCGCTGCACCGCCTGACCGTGCGGAGGCCGTCTATGAAAAAGCGGCTGAGCACCTGAGGACTCTGGGCCTCGAAGTGCAGACCGGAATGTTCGGAGCACATATGAAAGTGGACTACATCAACGATGGTCCGGTTACGATAATCCTCGATTCTCATGACATACAGAAGTAAATCTGTGATACAGTTCGTAATACTGTAGTAGAAAACACCCCAAAAGGAGAACGGCATATATGGCTAAGAATAAGAGTAATTCCCCTTCTATCGCGACAGATAAGAAAGCAGATACAAAGGACAAACTGATTGCCCTTGAAGCTGCGAGAAGCCAGATGGACAAACAGTACGGTAAAGGGGCTCTCATGAAACTCTCCGACTCTGTAACAGATCCAACAATTACAACCATAAGCAGCGGTTCGATCCTTCTCGATGAAGCTCTCGGGGTAGGGGGGTTCCCACGGGGACGGATCATTGAGATCTACGGCCCGGAGTCATCAGGTAAGACCACTCTATCACTTCATGCGATAGCCGAAGCGCAGAAGGCGGGCGGGATCGCAGCATTCATTGATGCCGAGCACGCTCTCGATCCGGTATACGCCAGAAAAATCGGTGTCAATACCGATGAACTGTGGATCAGCCAGCCTGACAACGGAGAACAGGCCCTTGAAATCACCGAATCACTCGTGCGAAGCGGAGCTGTCGACATTATTGTCGTTGACTCGGTTGCCGCTCTTACGCCTCAGGCTGAGATTGATGGTGAGATGGGGGACTCGCATATGGGACTCCAGGCGCGGTTGATGTCTCAGGCATTGAGAAAGCTCACAGGGATCCTTTCAAAAAGCCACACCACCATCATCTTCATCAACCAGATCAGAATGAAAATCGGCATCATGTTCGGAAACCCGGAGACCACCACCGGAGGAAATGCCCTGAAATTCTACTCGTCTATCCGTATCGAGGTGAGAAAAATTGAAAGCATAAGCAAGAGCGCTGACGAGATCATCGGAAACAGAGTGAGAATCAAGATCGTCAAGAACAAAGTTGCTCCGCCGTTCAAGAAGATCGAACTGGATATGCTCTTCGGTGAAGGACTCAGCTACTACGGTTCGATTCTTGATGCTGCAATAAAATATGACATGGTGAACAAGTCAGGATCATGGTATTCGTATCACGACGAAAAAATCGGACAGGGTAGGGATAATGCGATTCAGTTCCTCAGGACCAATTCAGATGTCACAGAAGCCCTGGACCGTGACCTGAGAGGAATCATGTTCCCCTCCGAGGTCAAGGATGAGGTGAACGTTGAACAGGAGTAAGGTCCCCGCAGGGATCCCTGCAGTTTCCGCTGCCAACAGAATCCCGCATCCTTTACCAGAATCATTCAGGTACGGTATAATCGGCTGATATGGGAACAGGTACCCAGTCAGGAACAGTGAATACACGCACAACGCCTCCGCAGCCGCTCACCTACAGTATCAGGGAGTTCGAAGGTCCTCTCGACCTCCTTCTCCACCTGATAGACAAGGCTCAGGTAAGCATCTATTCGATTCCGATTTCCGAGATCACCGACCAGTTCATGCACTACCTTGATATAGCTTCGAAGGTAGACCTCGATGATCTGACCGAGTTCTACCTGATGGCATCCCACCTGCTCCTGCTCAAAAGCAATATGCTCATCCCTCACGAAGAGGTGGAGGATGAGAGATGGCAGGAGGACAAACAGGAACTGGTGGAGCAGCTCCTGGAATATCAGAAGTACAAACGGTACAGCACACTGCTCAGTGAAGCACAGTCAGGGAGCACCCTCCTTCTGTCACGAAAAAAGAGTCAGTTCATGCTTCCGTTTCCAGATGAACAGCTGTGGAAGGAGGTCAATGTCTGGGATCTACTCAAGACCTTCAGCAGCCTGTTAAGTACGATCACCCACGATAAGATATTCAATGTATATGAAGAGGTGAGTGTAAAACAGAAGCTCACCCTGATGCAGGAACTGTTCGAGAGGAGTGAGAGTATCAGTTTCACTGATCTTGTGGTTCATGAGGATTCCCGAATCGATATCATCTGCGCCTTCCTGGCCATTCTGGAAGCGGTGAAATTCCGCATGATCATTATCGAGCAGCATGTACTGTTCGGTGACATTCAGATACGCAGGGCACCCGATGAGGATGAGACGGAGGACACCGCGAGAGACAGGATACCCGAGTCGTTCGAGCCTGCAGCACCCCCCTTCTCTGCGAAGGCACCACAGCAGGCAGATCAGGATGAGGAAGATGATGATGAACAGACGATCGTTATCTCATTTGATGAGGAGGAGGATGAGTGAACGAAATCAGCACAGAAACAGCAAGACTCATCGAAGCGGTTCTATTCATTGAAAATGATGCAGTCAGCGGTGAAAGACTGTCACACATGATGAACCTCCCGATCGAAGTGATTGAACAGGCTGTACAGGAGTTGCATGAGACCTATCAACCGGGAGCACGCGGAGTGACTCTATCACAGACTTCTCATGGATATCAGTTGATTCCATCACCTGAACTGCATGAGGCACTCAGGAACACCTATGGCAAACGGGTTGACAGACGACTCACTCGTGCAGCGCTTGAAACACTTTCCATCATTGCGTATGCTCAACCGGTCACCAGACGGGATGTTGAGAACATACGCGGCGTCTCGAGCGACTCTATCATGCGCATGCTTCTGGAACGGGAGTATATACACGTGGTAGGACGGAAGGATGTACCCGGTCACCCTGGACTCTACGGTACAACGAGAAAATTCCTGCTCCAGTTCGGCCTGAACAGCATTTCCGACCTGCCCAGACTTTCAGAACTGGACCGACAGCGATTCTTACAGAATGAGGAAGAGAAACCATGAATATAGATTATCCGATACGACTGCAGAGTTATCTGGCAAAAAGCGGTTACGGTTCGCGCAGAGCCTGTGAGCGGATCATTGAGGAGGGGCGGGTAAGCGTCAACCTGAAACAGGTCACACAGCCTGGAGTAAAGGTGAATGAGGAGGATATCGTCCAGGTAGACGGAATGCTCGCCGAAATCAGCGAGGCCACCTACTATTTCGCCCTCCATAAGCCCAGAGGGTATATCTGCAGCAATTATGACCCGAATGAGGATCGCTACGCGAGAGACCTGATCACGATCAAGGACAAGCATCTTCTGTTTCACATCGGCCGCCTCGATAAGGATTCCAGCGGACTGATCCTGTATACGAATGACGGTGATGCAGCCAACAAGATCACCCATCCCTCCTACGGGATAGAGAAAGAGTATGCGGTGAAGACGAAGGAACCGATCAGAAAAGAGGATCTCAAGAAGGCCCTCAAGGGAATCATGATCGACAATAAACTTCCCTATACGATCCAGAGTTTCGATATCAAGACGAAGACCTGGGTACATGTGACCCTCACAGAAGGTAAGAACCGTGAGATCCGCAAGATCTTCGAGGTTCTGGGATACGAGGTCGTCAAGCTCATTAGACTGAGAATCGGCACGATTGAGCTCAAGGACCTGAAAGTCGGTGACTTCCGTCCATTGAAGAAAGGAGAGATCGACTCTCTGCTGAAAGGAAGTCAGAGATGAATATCGAACCATTGAAACATCTTCACGGAGCCGTCGTCGCTATAGACGGCCCTGCAGGAGTAGGGAAATCAACCATCGCCAGAACTATCAGTGATCACCTCGGCTACCACTTCGTGAATTCAGGTAATTTCTATAGGGCGATCACCTACACGGCATTACACAGAAACATCGACCTCACAGCTGAAGATCAGATCATTGCAGTTGCCCGCAGTGTCAGACTATCACTCAAGGATGACCTTCTGACCGTTGATGGAGAGATCGTTGAGGAATTCCTTCACACTGACGAAGTGGATGCCTGGGTTGCCCAGCACTCTGCGATCATCGCTGTGAGAGATATCGTCAATGAGAACCTCGGAAGGCTTGCACGCGAGGGATTGAATATCGTATGTGAAGGCAGAGATATCACGACCGTGGTGTTTCCACATGCCCGATTCAAATTTTTCCTTGATGCATCCCCCCGGGTCAGAGCCGAGAGAAGGTATAATCAGCAGGAAACCCGCTACAGCATTGATGAAATCGAACAGAAGATCGCTGAACGTGATGTAATCGACCGAAATAAAGTCTATGGAGCCCTAAAGATCTCAGAGGAAGCTATCTATATTGATTCCTCATACTTGACCATAGATGAAGTTTATGTAAAAGTGTTACAAGCTATGCTCGACCAATTGGGAGAGTGAGCAAATATGGATCAGGAGAATATAAGTGGAAGAAGTAAAGGAAGTGTTGGAAACACAAGAAAAACTGCAGCAGAAGGCTGAACTACAGACAAAGTTGCAGGAGCATTACCTTAAATCTCTTGATGAAATTGAAGACGGTCAGCTTGTTACCGGTACTGTTGTTCAGGTCAATAACGAGTATGTATTTGTGGATGTGGGATATAAGTCCGAAGGAAGGATTGCCTTGGATGAGTTTGCCACCAGCCCTGCCGTCGGCGACGAAGTCAAGGTTCTGATAGTCAACAAGGAAGGAAAAGGCGGACAGATCGTCATTTCCAAGAAGCGCGCTGACATCAAAGAGAGAACAGATGTTCTCAAAGTAGCAGCAGAAAACCGGGATCCGGTTATGGGCAAGTTCGTGAAAGTCATAAAAGGCGGATACGAGGTTGACCTTGGAAACGAGTTCCTTGGATTCTGTCCTCTCAGCAAAGCAGACGTAGTCAGAGTCGAAGATCCCGAGACCCTCATCGGTATCGCAGACTATTTCATCATAGACAAGTTTCATACAGGCATGAAACTCAAATCTGTCGTTTCGAGAAGAGAATATCTCGAGAAGCAGATCAAGATCAACAAAGAACATTTCTTCTCGACTGTAAAGATCGGAGATGTTGTTGAAGGTACCGTCAAAAGCTTCACAAGCTTCGGTGCATTTATTGATCTCGGTGGGTTTGATGGTCTTCTTCACATAAACGATATGAGCTGGGGTCACGTGACCAAGCCCAAGGATTTTGTAAACAAGGGTGAAGTGGTGCATCTTCGTCTGATCAATATCGATCCGGAATCACAGAAGATAAATCTCTCACTCAAGCACATGACCGAAGATCCCTGGAACTCTTTCGAACAGCGCTACCATGTTGATGATGTGGTACAGGCGCCTGTTACAAAGATCACCAACTTCGGTGTATTCATCGAGATCGAGCCGGGAATCGAAGGGCTTGCTCACATCTCAGAACTCTCCTGGACGAAACGGGTCAACAACCCTAAGGAGATTGTTTCCATCGGAGATATGGTAAGTGCAAAGATTCTGGGGTATGACCTCGATAAGAAGAGAGTCTCTCTCGGTCTCAAGCAGCTCGAGGAGAACCCCTGGGACACCATCGATGTACGCTACCCGGTAGGTATGACCTTCACAAAACCTGTTGTCAAGATCACGGCCAACGGGGCTTTCGTTAACCTTGAAGACGGTATAGACGGATTCCTTCATGTTGATGACATCTCATGGACCAAGAGAATCAAGAATATGAACGACTTCTGCAAGGAAGGCGACGTGATTGATGTCGTGGTAACTCGGGTTGATCCCCAGACACGCCATATCAGACTTGGTGTCAAGCAGCTTTCAGGCAACCCCTGGACTACTCTCAAGCAGGAATATCCCAAGGGTTCGGTCATCAGCGGTGAGATTACGAACGTAACAGACTTCGGTGTGTTTGTCCGTGTCCTTGGTGACATTGAAGGGCTCATCTCCAAATACAATCTGATCGGGCCGGATGAAGAGTACAATGACTCCGTCCTGTCAAAGTTCAAGGTCGGAGACCCCATCTCTGCGGCGGTTGTCGAGGTGAATACCAATACACAGAAGCTTTCTCTTTCGATCAAGGAGAAGATTCGGATCTCTCAGCAGTCTGAGATCTCAAAGTACATCCATGGCAGTGATGACTCCGATACGTTCACGTTCGGCGATCTCATCAGTTCCAAAGACAAAGACTCAGAATAGCGGAGTAGGGTATGGCAGATAAGGTTAGAAAAGAAGTTTCCTTCCAGAACAGAGTTGAGGAATCACTCGCTCTGTTCTTTCAGAAGAACAAAAGTGTGTTGATCATATCAGTGGCTGTCATCGTTCTCGCCTTAGCCATTCTGATTATAACGCTGGCTGTGAGTTCCTCTCAGGCAGAAAAGAACCAGCAGCTCATTGATGAGTTGTCACTTCAGTATGATGAGTGGATCTCTTCCTCAGAAACAGATTCAGCTGTTCCTCAGGACCTCATTCAGGGTCTTGAGGCACTGACCTCAACGAAGAAAAGCGCCTATCCGGCTCTCAAGGCTGAATATCTCCTTGCACTGATCAGTGCAGGACAGGAGCAGTGGAGTGATGCCGCATCCAGACTTGAAACACTTGCAAAGAACGGGAAAGATACCTATTTTGCCTCTCTTGCCTGGTTCAACCTCGCAGTAGTGAGCGAGGCCATGGGTGACAGTGAAGCTGCACTGGGCTACTATCAGCAGGTATATGATGACACCGAGGGTAGGGCAGCAGAGTCGGCGAGGGCACTTTTGAGTGTGGCCCGTCTTCACGAGGAGGCAGGAGATACTGATCTTGCAAAGGCAGTTCTTCAGCAGCTGGCCGATGAATTCCCTGAGAGCGAGTATGCAAAGCTTGCACTCTCACATCTTGTTTTACTGTAGAAAATCAGGTCTCAACCACCCGGTCACCCACAGGAGGAGACCATATGAATAACAGGTACCGAACGAAAGGAAACATCTACGTTGCTCTTTTCGTCATGGTACCTGTTTTTTTTCTACTTGTACTCTCCTGCGGCGTACCTACCTATCTGTATATCGGGGATGCAGAAATACAGATGGAAACAGAGGTTTTGGTGGACCAGGAAAAGTTCACCGTCACGATCAACCTCACCGATGATGCCCTGAACGAGTTTCAGGATAAGAACACTGTGCCTGCGGTGAAACTGTTCTATGTACTTTCGTCTGATTCGCTTGCAAGCTCGGCAGTAAGCTCTCTTTCCTCACTCTCTGTCAGTACAAACAGCAAGTCAGCCTTCAGGTCGCTGTTTATTAAGACAAACGGCAACGGTGATATGTGGACTCCTCAATCAGATTCCCAGGCAACGGGTTTCTATATCTATGATACTGAATCTTCATCCCCGAAGTACTCAACCTACCGTCCCGCCTTTGAGGAGGATACGGACTATGATGTGATAGTCGCATCCACCTTCTCCTATACTGACACTGCCTCTCCCGGTGGAGTTTTCGCAACAGCTCCTTCCATGGATATTTCCATGCCGATCAGCGATTTCCAGGCAGGAGATACTCCTCCTTTCAATACGTATACCTTCTCCATCCAGGCTCTCGATACATCAGGTGTTTACAGTACGATAGGGTTGTTCGATAAGGATGACGTTCAGATCGGGTACATGAACAATGAACGAAAGGAACAGTTCTTCGGTACCGACACAGATACCGGGACACTGACAGCAGATGAAATCAAAGAGAGATACATCGGGTATGACAGGGTCAGCTACAGGACACTGATTGATGAGCTCAGTGAAAACAGTTCTCTGTACCTCCATATCTTCGCATCCCTGTATGGCGGCAGTGGGGACGCGACCAATATCTACTGGTCACCATTGCAGAGTGTCGGAACTTTACAACTGCGCTGATCCTTTAAAATGTATATAATGTATATTCTGTAAACCAGAAAGTACGCAGAAATCTTACTTGTTACCTGAGACGCGTCAGATGAGTCTTTTGCTGTTGTTACCCTCTGCCTTTTGATTAACTATTCTCAAGACCATCTCTACCCGATATACTGTACACATGATAGATTATACCTACGAAGAAACCAGAACCCTGTCGGATGCTCTGAGCCAGCTGTATACCATAGTGACGATCCTGAGAAGTCCCGGTGGATGTCCATGGGATAGAAAGCAGACGGCAAAGAGCGTGTCTTCCGCTATTGTTGATGAGACCTATGAATATATTGATGGAATCCTCGACGGCAATGATGAGAACATGAAGGAGGAACTCGGCGATGTCCTCCTGAATGTATTCATGTCCTATCGCATCCACGAGGAAGAACATACCTTCTCACCTGTCGATTCAATAAACGGTGTATCACAGAAGCTGATAAGGCGTCATCCTCATGTTTTTTCCGACGCAGAAGCGGATGATGCCGATTCGGTCATGACTTTGTGGGATCAGGTGAAACAGACGGTCGAGGGTAAAACCTATGACTCTGATGATCTTTTTTCCAAAATTCCACAGCAGTTGCCCCAACTTGCACATGCACTAGAAGTACAGAAAATCATGAAGAAACTGGGCTTTGACTGGCCTGAAGTGAACGGTGTCATTGATAAGATTGAAGAAGAGCTGGTAGAAGTGAGAGAGGCGATACACAACAGTAAGCCCATGGATACTGATCATGTCGAAGAAGAGATCGGAGATCTGCTGTTCTCAGTCGTCAATCTTGCCCGATACCTGAAGATCGATCCTCAGATCGCCTTACGACGTACAAACAGAAAGATTGAGAAACGGTTCAACGCCCTTCATGCCCGTTCTCGACAAAACAGTATCGATATGCACTATGACAACCTTGATCAACTCAATGATCTGTGGGATGCAATCAAGGAAGAGGAATAATTATTCCCCCCTCTCCTTCACATTGCATTCGGTGCGTGGTACATTCATTACAGGGGGCTCTATGAAACGTATATGTATAGCACTCTCGATTATCTTTGCACTCTCAGTGACCTTGCTGTCCGCCGCAGGGCAGACGGAACAGACTACAGACAGTCCTGTCATCATTCGTGTAGCTGATAACATGCCGGGACTCATCACCCCCGGGCAATGGAATGGACAGGCTTTCAGTCTCAACTCCTCAGTTTATGATTATCCGGTTGTGCTTGACCCTGATACAGGGGAACTGAAAGGAGAGATTCTGAGCTCATGGGAAAGTGAGGACGGTCTGCGTTGGATTCTTTCCATACGAGAAGGGATTGTATTTCATGACGGATCCACTCTTGATGCCGATGATCTCATCTTCACACTTCAAAGGACACAGGATCCCTCTGTTTCGCATGTAAAACAGAAAGAATTCGAGATCATGGAATCGGTGAATAAGATCGATGCATATACGGTCGAGGTGAATCTCAAGGAAGTACGACCAGGATTTATCTATCAGTTGAGTGATTACAATATGGCCGTTCTCTCCCGTGACTACGATTATTCGAAACAGGGAGAAACCTCACCGATGGGCAGTGGTCCGTTCAGAGTTCAGGAACTAGTGAATAAAGAGTATGCACATCTTGTCGCTTTCGATGAATACTGGGAGAAAGGGTTTCCTCTTTCAGACGAAGTGCATATCTACTTCGTCTCCGACAGGGAAACCGCTCTGTCGATGCTTATAAACGGCCAGGTGGATATTGTTCCTTTTTTAACACCGATCATGAAACAGCGATTGGATTCACATGATGATATGTATGTGGTAGCACCATATACAGAGCAGAGATTCCTTTCCATGCGGGTTGATGAACCTCCCTTCAATGACAACCAGGTTCGTCTGGCACTGAAGCATTCGCTTTCCCCTGCCCTTCTCGCCAGAGCCCTCAATCTTGAACTTGGATCACAATTCTATTACAGTGAAGGTCCCGTCATGGAGACACAGTCTCAGTTTGTGAAGACAGGACCGAGGCAACGTAACCCGCAGAAAGCACGAAACCTTTTACAGCAGGCCGGATATCCCGACGGTCTGACGGTGACGCTCACCTATGCAGGAGACCACGCCTTCAATCAGGCCATCGCTCAGAGCATCCAGGAACAGGCAAAAGAAGGTGGGTTCAATATCATACTGAAAGGGTATCCAAGAGATATCTACTTCAGCCAGTACTGGATGCAGGTTCCTTTCAGTATCACCACCTGGGGAGGCAGGGTAGATCCTGCAGTTCTCCTCTCTCTGGCGTTCGATTCACAGGGGGTATGGAATGAATCACATGTACAGGATCCTGCACTTGATGAGATAATCAGTTCGATACTCACTGAAGTGGATGCCGGGAAGCTGAATATGCTGTACCGGGAACTACAAGAGTACTTCTACGATATGGGCCCGCTGGTAAACATACAGGTTCCCTACCTTGTGGCTCTTGACTCAGCGATAAAAGGCTACGCACAACCATTGACTATGCTGCCTGTATATAAATATATAAAAAAACTAAACTAGCAGGACCGAAATCATTATGGCTCATGATGAAACACAGATACAATACGTTTCCTCGAAAAGAAATACTCACCCAGCATACCTGAAGATCGCCTACGACATCGCGAAACGGATCTCCTGTGAAGAACTCCCGGTCGGGACACGGCTCTTCGGCCGGTCTCTCATGAGCAGTGAATACGGGGTTTCACCCGAGACGATACGGCGTGCCTTGTCCCTTCTTTCCGAGAAGCGTATTGTAGCGATTCATAAAAGCAGCGGAGTATCTGTTCTTTCCAAAGAGAAAGCGGACACCTATGTACGGGAAGCCTACAAGGACACAGACAACCGGGCTCTTTTATCCCATCTATACGCCCTTCTCGAACAACAGAAGAAGCTTTCCCAGGAAATCTCTTCTACTGTACACTCTCTTACCCGTTCCATAAGTCGTAAATCTGCCGATCTGTTTCCTTACCACACCTACGAGGTAATAATTCAGGAGGGCGCTCTCTTATGCGGAAAGACTCTCTCCGATGTTGAATTCTGGGGAAAAACAGGAGCGACAGTCATCGCGATACGAAGGGGCGGACATATTCATCTCTCCCCCGGTCCTGAGATCCCCCTCGAGGCCGACGATGTTCTGGTCCTTGTCGGACATGAAGACCACAGTCAGGCACTCGCATCTCTGACAAACGCAGAATAGTTCTCTCAATTTTTTCTCCTATAGATATGACACCCCAGAATACTGCCGGTAACGGCAGCGTAATTGCGGCCTGCCATCAAGACTTGACAATCTGCCATACTCAGTACGATAATAAGGTTGTCAGTTCTTCGTTCCATGAACTGTCTTATCAATTTCACTGGAGGTTAAACAATGAAAAAGATAGCTGTCTTACTCGTAGTAGCACTGCTCTTCACAACTCTGCTGTTTGCAGGTGGTGCCGCAGAACAGGAAAGCACCAAAAAATCGCTACGGGTCGCTACTCAGGTTCCAGGTCTCATTACGATGGGAATCTGGGATGGTCAGGCTTTTGCTCTGAACGCGAGCATCTATGAATATCTTATTGAAATCGATGCGAACACGGGAGAACTTGTCCCGGTGCTTGCAACAGATTGGGAAACAGAGGATGGGAAGACCTGGATCTTCAATCTGAGAAAGGGGGTTACGTTTCATGACGGATCAGCTTTCACTGCAGAAGATGTCAAATATACCATCGAACGGACTCAGGATCCCGAAGTCGGACATCTGAAGAAGAATGATTTCGCTGCGGTCGAACGTGTGGAGATTATTGACGATTATACGATCGCACTCCACCTTGAAAAGGCCTTACCGACATTCATCTACCTGTTCACCGATTACAATATGGGAATCCTTTCAAGTGAATACGATTATGCCACAAAGGGCGAAATGAACCCCATGGGAACCGGTCCTTTCATTCTGAAGGAGATCATACCCAAAGAATCTGCCTATCTTGTAAAAAATGAGTCCTACTGGGATCCTGAACTACCGAAGGTCGATGAACTCCTTCTCTATTTCGTCGGTGATATCGATGCATCGGTCTCCATGCTTGAAAGCGGTGAGGTGGATATCGTACCGCAGATCTCTCCTATCATCAAAAAGCGCCTTGACCAGCAGGAAGGGGTTACCGTTGTTTCTCCCTACCAGGAAAACAGGTTCATCGCCCTTGTCCAGGACAGAGAACCATTCAACGACAACCGTGTACGGCTTGCCTTCAAATACACCATGGATCCACAGGTTATCGCACGAAGTGTAGCCCAGATGGAGTTGAACGAGGGAGTGTTCTACAACGAATCATTCATTCTCAATGAACAGGCCGAATACCTTGATATCCCGTTCAGAGGCAGAGATATCGAGAAAGCAAAGGAACTGCTTGCTGAGGCAGGGTATCCTGACGGTCTCTCCGTAGATCTGTACTACGCATCTGACCATCCCTACGGCAAGGAACTCTCTCAGACAATCAAGGAACTCTCTGCAGAGGCGGGATTCGAACTTAATCTCAAGGGATTCACCCGTGACGTCTATCTCTCACAGTACTGGCTGAATGTACCGATGTGTATCACAGGATGGGGCGCCAGAGTTGATGTTTCTATGCTGCTCAGTTATGCCTACCATAGTGAAGGACCCTGGAATGAATCCCACATGAACAATCCGAAGGTCGATGAGCTCATTGACAAGATCAAGGCTGAAGTCGATTACGACACACGGTTGGGGTATTATCACGAACTTCAGAGGATCTTCTTTGAAGAAGGGACAGTCATCAATGTACAGGTCCCTTATCTGGTGGCATTAAGCGACAAGGTAATTGACTATCGTCAGCCTCTGACCATGTTGCCTCAGTACAAATATACGGATATCAAATGAATAGTTATCTGAGTACGGTTTTCAGTAAGGTAGGGTCGCTTCTAGCGACCCTACTGGTCATCTCGCTGATCATCTTCTCCCTTGTCGAACTGATGCCGGGAGATGTAGCTCAGATGATATTAGGACAATCAGCGACAGAAGATTCTCTTAGAGAATTACGGCAGGCCCGCGGCCTTGATGATCCTTTCTTCACCCGCTACGGGAGATGGATCGCAGGTGTAGTACGTGGTGATCTGGGAGATTCTATCTACATGCAGGGTGTTCCCATCAGTTCGATACTGTGGAGAAAGGTGGGGCATTCACTTTTCCTTGCTCTCACAGCATTCATCATCTTTGTTCCGGTATCAATCGTCCTCGGTGTAATAGCCGGAGTAAAGGAGAAAAAGGCTGCTGACTCCATTATCAGTTTCACGGGACTGGCGACAATGGCTTTACCTGAGTTTGTATCGGGGGTCATTCTGATTTCTATCTTTGCAGTACGCCTTAAATGGCTACCGATCGTGAGTGTCATCCCTATCGGTCAGACACTCTTTCAAAATCTTGATATCCTCGTACTCCCTGCTCTGAGTATCACATTCGTCATGTTCGGATATGTTTCACGCATGCAGAGATCAAGTATGATCATCGTCATGAATTCAGATTATATAAAGGCGGCACGCCTGAAAGGATTACCTGAACGATATATCATCTTCCGGCATGCTCTCAGGAATGCTCTCCTGCCGACAATCACGATAATCGGGATGAATATGGGCTGGCTGTTCGGTGGCCTGATCGTTGTAGAGACCCTGTTCGGATTCCCTGGTATGGGTTCTCTTCTGATGACCGCCATCAAGACGCGTGATGTACCGTTAATAGAGGCATGCGTGCTTCTCATCACCGTCATTTTTGCGCTATCAACGATGACAACAGATCTCCTGTACGGGTATCTGAACCCGCGGATCAGGTTCAAAGGGGGGCAGCGGTGAAGTATGTTCTCTATCAGCTGAAACGACACCCTCTGGCAATCATAGCCATACTGGTCATCCTCGGGTGGATTTTCCTTGCCTTTGCAGGTCCGTCTTTCCTTGCATACACCTACACCCAGATGGACAGCACGTTCCAGATGGCACCTCCCGGAGTCAATAACCATCTGCTGGGGACAGATGCCCTCGGAAGAGACATCCTGTCACGAATCATTGTAGGAAGCAGATCGATTCTGACTGTTGCTCTTTTCACAAGTATTCTATCGACGATACTCGGTATCCTTCTCGGTTTTTCCGCAGGGTATTTCGGCAAAGCCTTTGATACCCTATTTCTCAGGTCGATGGATATCCTCATGTCGATACCTCCTCTTGTGCTTTCGATGGTTGTTCTGGGGATTCTGGGAGATTCGACAATTGCCTCGTTGACACTCATCGTCTCCATAGCATTCATTCCTGCGACAGCCCGTGTTTCCCGCGGGGTCCTACTCAGTGAAAAATCACAGGAGTATGTGCAGGCTGCACGTATACGGGGAGAATCGCATGTCTATATCATGTTTGCTGAAATCCTGCCGAATACAGTCGGGCCGATTATAGTTGAAGCCACTGCCCGTTTTGCCTACTCCATCATGATGGTCGCATCGCTCGGATTTCTCGGTGTCGGGCTGCAACCTCCTACACCGGACTGGGGTATGATGGTAATAGAAAACAGACCGATCATAGCAGACGCTCCCTGGACAGTTCTCTTTCCGGCTCTTGCAATCGCTTCGCTGGTGATTGCAATTTCGATTTTCAGCGATTTCATTTCAAAGGTACTGATCCATGAACGATAACATATTAGATCTTAAGCATGTAAGTGTGCACTATGAGACATTTGAAGGCCTGTTTACCGCTGTACGTGATATATCCTTCTCGCTGGGGTATAATGAATCCATCGGGATCATCGGTGAGAGCGGATGCGGAAAAAGCACCCTCAGTTATGCTATTCTCAGATACCTTGCCAGTAATGCGAAGATCGAAGGCTCCATCCACTTCAAGGATCAGAATCTCTTCGAACTCAGCGATAGAGAAATGGAAGAGATACGCGGCAACAGGATATCGATGGTCTACCAGAACCCCTACTCTTCCCTTAACCCCTCGATAACCATCGGGAAACAACTTGATGAAGTGACAATATTTCACCGTGGTCTGTCGAAAGCAGATGCCCGTGCAGCGTCGCTGGAAGCTCTTGAACTGATGAATATCGGTGACGGAAAAAACCTTGTTAGACGTTATCCTCATCAGATAAGTGGTGGGATTCAACAGCGAATCATTATCGCGATGGCGATCCTTGCACGTCCTGATATCATGGTGCTTGATGAACCGACTACTGCTCTGGATGTAACCACGGAAGCGGTTATCCTGGATTCGATCAATGACCTGAAACAGAAACTGAATATGTCCTTCATCTACATCTCTCACGACATGGGAGTCATCAATAAGGTGGCAGAACAGATTATCGTCATGTACAACGGTGAGATGGTGGAACGCGGACCGAAGGAGAAGATCTTCGCTCATCCGTTCCATCCCTATACCAGGGCGCTGATCAACTGTATGCCTCGCGGTGGAGTGGTCAAGGAGAACACCTACCTGAATACGATCAAAGGATACGTAAAACGCAGAGGGGATCTGGCCACAGGGTGTCCTTTCGCCGACCGCTGTGAAAAAAAGACAGCTACCTGTGAAGATGATTACGGGATCCGCAAAGTCGATGATGGCCATTATGCCGCCTGTGCGAGAGCCTATGCCGAGGACGTTAAGAGTCCCCCGGCTAAGGCATTCCATCGTACGACATCTGCTGTCCCCGGTGAACATGATGATTCACCTGCTCTTATCAATATCGAGAACCTGAAAAAGATCTATGGTCTGAGGCGCAAGGTTCATGCACTTAACGGAGTAACATTCTCCATGCCGGCCGGCAGTGTACTAGGTGTTGTAGGAGAAAGCGGCTGCGGAAAATCTACTACCGGGCATATCATCACAGGCCTTTACTCCCCAACAAAAGGGAAAGTGGAGTTCAAGCAGAGAGATATATCCCTTGACTGGAGAAAACGTGATTCAGACACTCTCCGCGAGATCCAGCTTATCTTCCAGAATCCCGGGAAATCCCTCAATCCCTCCCACACAGTAGAACAGATCATTGCCCGTCCGATGAATAAACTTATTGGGCGCAAAAACAAGAAAGAGCGGCGTGAAGAAATCATCCAGCTTCTCAAGACCGTCGACCTCGGGGGAGACTATATCACGAAGAAACCGAAGGAGATGAGCGGGGGAGAACAGCAGCGGGTAGCAATTGCGCGTGCACTGGCAATCAATCCTGAACTGATAGTCTGTGATGAACCGACAAGTGCCCTCGATGTATCGGTCCAGGCCTCTGTTCTCAATCTTCTGAATGAGATTCAGGAAAAAACCGGCACCAGCTACATTTTCATCTCTCACGATCTGAATGTTATCAACTATATAAGTGATACTATCCTTGTGATGTATGCAGGGTTCGTAGTCGAGTTCGGATTGCGTGATGAGGTCATGGCACCTCCCTTCCATCCTTACACGGAAGCACTCTTCTCAGCTGTACCTGATGTTGACCCGACCAAGAAGAAAAAGGTTATCGAACTGACCGGAGCCCTTCCTGACCCCAGCCGCAAGGTAAGGGGATGTCCATTTGCAAGTCGTTGCCACATAAAAGTAGGAGATATATGTGACAAGGTGTATCCTCCCAAACGGGAGATCTCACCGACGCACTATTATTACTGCCACGCTGAAAGAAGTTCCTGATACGTAATGAATCTGCCTTCTTCTTCACCTGTGGTGAGGAAGTCGCGGTGGATCTTCATCGAAGACAGGACTTTGAATTTATCGGTCTGGTCCGGGAAAAGAGCCTTGACCGGGTTCTTCTGGCCTCTGATGTATACACTGAAGCTTTCTTCGCCACCTACCGATATCCGACTCACCGTACTGTCTTTCGAGCACGAACGGGCCAGTTCCCGCAAGCGGTTACTATACAGCTCTTCCTGTACCTGCTGAATCGTGTACACAGCACCTGTGTGGTATTTACTGAGTGTTGTTCGTTTCTCTTTCGGCAGGACAATGATCTGTTTGAAATGAAAACCTTCGGGACTGAATCGGTTGAGATCGTCAAGGATCTTCTGAATATCCCAATGATCCGGTCCGTGAGCGAGAATTCCGAGAACCTCACTTTGACCGCTCACACCGGTTGAAAGCGGGTGAACAAACTCCATCCGTGGTTTCGGATTGTAGCCTTCTGTAAAGGCGACTGATATTGCGGCACGCTGGAAGGTCTGCTCCATGGCTCTCATGGTGGAAATATGGGAAAGGAAAACCGCTCTCCCCCTCTTCTCATAGAAAAACACTACCGAAGAAATATCTTCTTCCACACTGACCGGAGGTGCCAGCCGTTCGGCCTGTGGTATACCTGGTGGAGTATCTGTAGCTTTTACTACCGGATTCGCGGGACTGCAGGAACCGCATGGATTCAGACAGTCTGTGTCACATTCAGGGGTCAGTTCACCACGTTGAGAACGCAGAAACTCCTGCTGAAGGAAGACCTTTGAGACTTTAAGGCTCACAGAATCCCATGGAAGGGGAGCCTGGAGCTCATAGGGAGTAAAGAGGATGGACTGGACATCAACACCTGTTTTTTCAATCGCTTCAAGCCACAGGTCTTTGTTGAAGTGTTCCTGCCAGGCATCGAGACGGCATCCGGCATCGTAGGCATAGCGGATCATATCCGAGACGCTTCTATCTCCCCGTGAAATGATTCCCTCTACATAGGATACCATAGGATTGTGAAACGAGACTTTAGCACCTTTGACGGTACTCTGTATCGATCGCTTTATGGCAAGAAGGTGCTCCCTTGAGGTTTCAAGCGAAAGTTGTGAAGCCCATTGATAGGGAGTATGAGCTTTGGGAATGAACGTACCGATATTGATGTTCATGCCGATACGGGTCTGTTCTCTTACCTGTGCGAGGAAGTCGACGATTGCCGGTCCTTCAACAGCAGGGTCGGTACCGGGCAGTCCCACCATGAAATAGAATTTTGCAAGTTTCCAGCCCCGTTTCTTTGCTTCCTGTATGATCTCGATGACCGATTCCACCGGGACTTCCTTGTTTACAGACCGCTGCCATTGGCTCAAAGGAGTCTCGATTGCAAAGGTAAGTCCACTCTTGCGCACTTCATTCAACCTTTCGAGAATCGATAGATTGAAGGTGCTGACCTTGAGAGAAGGAAGTGAGAATGAAACATGATGGGCAGAAAAATCGCTATTGAGTTCCTCGATCATTGCACCGAGCTGAGGATGATCCCCGCTCGAAAGAGATGAGAGTGTCACCTCACGATACCCGAATTGTTCAACCTGCTGCCGTGCTTCACGATATATCGTTTTCAGCTCTTTCTGTCTGAACGGTTTATAAAACTGACCGGCGTGACAGAATCTGCACCCGTTTGGACACCCCCGCATAATCTCGACCACTCCGTGGTCCTGTGCGACCCGGAATGCCGGCATGACATAATGATCGAACAGAACATGTTCGTCATTTGCGAAGGATTCGTCGATCGCGCGATAGGCCTTCTTCTTGTTTTCACTCCACACCATCGGAAAACTCTGTTCAACCTGTTCTAAAATAGCCGGTCTCGAAGCTCCTTCCTTCTTCAGTCTCTGGATGAGTCTGATGATATCAGCATGTCCGTTCTCAGCCTCTCCTATGAACACAAAATCAAGGAAAGGGGCAAACGGAAGCGGATTGGTGATCGCAGGTCCTCCTGCAATGACTATAGGGTCATTATCCCCCCTGTCTTTGCTGAGAATGGGAATTCTGCCGAGGTCGAGAATCTGAAGAATGTTTGTTGCAGCGAGTTCATACCCGATCGAAAGACCCAGCACATCAAGAGATTGAAGCGGGATTCCATGGTACAGAGTCGCAAGAGGCAGATCACGTTCGCGAAGCAGCGCCTCAAAGTCAGGAGCTACGGAAAAGACATGGTCACAGACTACCCCTTCGATATTCTGAAACAGATTGTAGAGTATCCTGACTGCGTTGTTTGACATCCCGATTTCATAGAGGTCGGGAAAGCAGATACCTGCCGTAAAGGAGGTATCAGTAAGTTCAGGCTGAGTCCCATACCGGTACTCCCCAGCCGTATAACGAGCAGGCTGCTCAACTGTGAGGAGTCTATTCCCCAGTTCCTGTACAATATCTAGTGTATTCAATGGATTCTCCGAAGGTTAAAAAAAATGGTGGACCATAAGCCGGGTTCTGTCTTACGCAGTCATCTATCTAGGCATACCGTTACCGGTATGCTCGAGCGATCTACCCGCAGGAATCGGGCGGACAACCCTCCTGCATACTTGATCTTGCTCCTGATGAGGTTTACCCTGCCGACCCTGTTGCCAGGGTTCGCGGTGAGCTCTTACCTCGCCTTTTCACCCTTACCTCTTCCCATCGGAAGAGGCGGTATATTTTCTGCGGCACTTTCTATAGCCTTACGGCTCCCGGGTGTTACCCGGCATCATGTCCTATGGAGCCCGGACTTTCCTCCCGAAGGATTGCTCCTTCCGGCGACTGCATGGTCCACCAAAGCGTATTCAACATATCGTGGCAGACAGATATCTGCTGTCGGTTCTACTGTATCGTACGATACACGAACCTAATCAAGAAGATCACTGAATTCATCATCGTCGATGAAATCAGTAAGTCCACCCTCTTCGATCTCTACGTCTCCGCCCGAAGAGGCAACACCGCCTTCTTCGACCTCTTCATAGAAGAGAACACGTGAGCAGTAAGGACAGAACTTGAACTCCTCATTCTTACGCACATCATTGACAAACTGTACGGGCAGAGTCATGTGGCATCCCTGACACACGATCCCATGAATAGGAACGATACCTACCCCGGCTTTGTTCTTAATGATACGTTCGAACTTGAAGAGGATACTCTCATCAATTCCCGGAGTAAGGACCTTTTCCTGCGCAGCAAGGTCTGCAATCTGTGCTTCCTTGACAGCAAGAAGTTCGTCCTTCTTCTTCATCTCGTTCTGGACTTCTTCTTCCTGAATCTCCATGAGCTGTTCATGTTCCTCAAGCTGTTCCTGGAGCTCCCCAAGATATTTTTCCTTGGCAAGAAGAGATTTCCTGAACGACTGTTCCTTCAGTGAAGCGTCGGCGATCTCTTTCTCGAGTGCCTCGTACTCTCTCTGTGTGGAGATCACTTCCATCTGCTTCTCATAGTTCTCACGTTCCACTTCAGCTTCATCAAGAGAAAGTCTCAAACTCTTCAGCTCTTCACTGGTCTTCTGGATCTTCTCGTGCTTTTCGAGGTAGAGCTTCTTCCCGCGGTTCAGCAACTCTTCCTTCGTCTCGAGCGTGCGAGGGATCTCAACGATCTCCTCCATAATGCTGAACTTCTTTGCAAGAATATCCTGAAGGTCTCTCAGCTTGTCGTATATGTCATGCATACTGTTCTCCTGATCTGGCTATTATAAAAAGTCTTTTAATCGTCTGCTTCGTTTGGGGTGTCTCAATCGTCTAAGCGCTTTCGCTTCGATCTGTCTGATACGTTCCCTCGTTACCTGAAAATACAGTCCAACTTCCTCGAGTGTCAATGAGTAACCGTCCTCAAGGCCGAATCTCATCTTCAATACTTCCTGTTCTCTCGGTGGCAGGGTGTGAAGGACATCCTCCAGCTGCTCCTGCAGTAATCTGAAGGCTGTCTGGTTAGCCGGATTCTCAACATCCTTATCCTCAATGAAATCACTGAGGAGAGAGTCTTCCTCTTCTCCGACTGGAGTCTCAAGACTGATCGGTTCCCGTGCAACGTTTTTCACCGATTTCACCTTGGCTGCTGTCCATCCGAGTTTGTCGGCAATCTCCTCATCGGTCGGTTCCCGCCCGTAGGCCTGCATCAGCATCCGTGACTCGCGAACAACTTTATTGATCTGCTCAATCATATGAACGGGAACCCGGATGGTTCTCGCCTGATCGGATATGCTTCTGGTAATGGCCTGACGGATCCACCAGGTCGCATAGGTGGAAAATTTATATCCCTTTCTATATTCGAACTTTTCCACAGCCTTGATAAGACCGATATTACCTTCCTGTACAAGGTCAAAGAAATGGAGTCCGCGGTTTGTATACTTTTTCGCGATCGAGACAACAAGACGGAGGTTCGCCTGGATAAGACGGTCCTTGGCACTCTTCATCATCTCACGTCCACGAGTAATTTCCTTGGCATGGCTGATGATCGCATCGCAGGAGTCTTCAAATTCAAATTCAATCTGCCTCAGAGCCTTCTCTGTGAGCTGAACTTCACGAATGAGGTCCTTTATGCTGTCACTGGAAAGATTGAGCCTCTTTTCCACTTCAACACGCTGACTCGGCACAGCAAGCGACCGTCCGAGACTACGCAGTTCCTTCGAGCTGTTGATACCAAGACGGAGTTCTATGCTGCTTTTCTTGTTCTGAAGTGAAATGATCGTATGCTCAGCCTCGACATACTTCTGTGAGATACTGGCGATCTCTTCCGGCTGGAGAACAATCTTCTGCAGTTTCTTGAGAAGGACAGCCCGTTTTTTCTGGATCAGTTCATCCTGTGATATATCACTGCCGGCTGCATGCACCTTCTTCTTGAGCTCCATATAGCTCTTCAAGCCACTCTGGATCTCCTTCAAAATATCCTTATAGCTGACAAGGTACCGCTTCTGATCGGAAAGTTTCTCCTTCAGCTGCTTCTGACTGAACTCAAGTTCCTCGTCATCATACTGTGCAAAAGAAACTTCCGAGATATCAGCGAAACTTGTGATCATCACACCTGATGCATGAATCACTTCCTTGATGATTTCCGCCCCTTCTTCCATTCTCTTGGAAAGTTCCACTTCCTGCTCTGCATTGAGAAGGCTTTCACGACCGATCTCTCTCAGATAGAGACGGATGGGGTCATCAACCGAAGAATCCGATTTATCGCTTCCAAGGACGGTTCTCTGAGTTCGCTGATTGCTTGAAGAAGGAGTCTCGTCATCGGATTCATCTTCCGAATCCTCCTCATCATCATCTTCCGAATCGTCATACTCATCGTCGTCATCATCGTCTGAGGTGTCGTCGATGTCAGCTTCCTCGGCATCATCTGATTCAGATACCGTATCATCCAGCCCGTCATCACCGGTAAGGTCTTCCTCATCACTGACATCAGGCAACGAAGAATCTTCAAGGGAATCATCATCATCCAATTCCTCTTCAAGGATCTCTTCTTCGAGCTCTTCTTCATTATCTATAGGTTCGTCGAGCAAATCTTCCTCCAGGATATCATTCTCTTCATTCATAGCCGTCTTTCACCATTCACACAGTCAAAACTTCAATGCACTGACCCCAGTCAGACAGTCATTCAATCGGCATATCCTCACTGAATGCTCTTTCGTATAAGGACTGCAATATCTTCATCGATTCCTTTCTTATCATATAACAACTGAGAGATGTCCTGCTCACTTGATCCTTCCCGTGCAGCAATCGCAATCAGATGTTCAATCTTCTTCTGTTCTCTCTTCAATGTACGAAGAGTAATACGGTTCATCAACTCCTCTGCGGATTTTTCTGCCTGCGTGGTAAACTCTTCATGAACAAAGCTCGAGACTACCAGTCTTCTAAGGTTCTCATCCTCGATCATGGACAGCATCAGTTCGTCGCTTGAAGATGTGCCTTCTCTCAGACTGTTCTCAAAAAGCGTATACAAAGTTACCGCACGTGAATCCTGGAGACTTCCTATCGGAATCCTGTTACGTACCCGTGCGAACAGTTCCCTGTTGTTCATGATTATCAGCATGAGATAGAGATCGGTAGGGACATGTGCAACATTGATGTCCTGCGGCATCTCCTTATGAGCTGTCTGTTCCCTCTCTCCTTTCATCCCAGGTGTATTGCGGCTCTCCTGATTGAAGTCATGCAGCAGTGCAGATTCATCAAGCTGAAGATGACGCGAAAGTTCGTGCAGATACGTCTGCCGAACAATATGTGAGTCAACGGCCTGTAAATATGGTGTAAGCTCCTGTAATATCTGCAACTTCCCCGTAGCCTTATTGCTATCATACACTAGTTTAGCTGAATGTACAAGATAATCAAATCCGGCAGTGGCAGTGCCTGCTGTACGTGACAGAGACTCGCTTCCGAACCTGGAAAGGAATTCGTCCGGGTCCTTTGCCCCTTTTAGAGTGATCACTGACCCTTCAAGGCCTACCTGTTCACAGACGATGAGGGCCTTCTTGGTTGCTTCCTCTCCTGCATGGTCGGAATCAAAGAGAGTTTGAACCTTTGCTGCATATCGTTTCAGAAGCCGGGCCTGTTCATGTGTGAAACTCGTACCCATCGGTGCACAGGCATTCCCTTTACCGCTTCTGTATAGGGCGATCACATCAAAATACCCTTCACAGAGAATGACACTCCCCTCTTGCTTAATCATTGCGAGCGCTTCATGCAGACCGTACATAACTTCCCGTTTCCTGAAGATAGGAATCTCCGGTGTGTTGATATACTTGGCTTTGCTCGTCCCGCTGATATCTCTTCCCCCGAAGGCGACAACTTCCCCCTTCCATGATCTGATCGGAAATATGATCCGATCCCTGAAAAGTGGAAAAAAGGAGCCGTTACGGCTGAAGAGACCAGAGTTTTTCAGGAGGGTGTCACTATAGTTCTTCTTAGAGAGAAATGAGTAGAGCCAGGAGGGGTCAGATGGAGCATATCCGATCTGAAAGTGATCAACGGTCTGATTGTCGATACCCCGTTCCCTGAGATACTCTCTGGCATTCTCCGCCTGAGGACCGTCTGTGAGGATATAGTGGAAGCTTGAGGCGAGTTTTGTGTAGAGTTCGCTGAGAACTTCCCGCTCATTACGTTTCCGCTTCTCCTGAGGATTCTCCTCTTCAATCTGGATCCCGAGTGATTCGGCAAGGGCTCTTACCGATTCGGGGAACGTCAGATGCTCCATCTCCATATAGAAATCAAACAGGCTCCCACTCTTTCCGCAACCGAAACAGTGAAAGAAGCCCTTATCAGGAAGGACGGAAAATGAGGGTGTCTTCTCCTCATGGAACGGACACAAACCCCAGTACCTGTCACCTTTACGGTTAAGTGAAAGATATCGCGATACCAGATCGACAATAGAGAGACGGGCTTTGATGTCTTCAAGTACGTTTTGAGATATTTTTGCCATATACTCTTTTATTCACTCGATCCCGTTTCTGCATCATGCATCACTGAGGATTCTATCGATTTCTTCACGAGTCACCGGAGGATTCTGTGTACGCAATGCAAGAGATTCCTGTATATCCTCTTTTGTATGCACCTCTCCCTTCCCTATTCCGGGACACCAGCCCTTCTCCTCTTCCCAGTATGCCGGGCTTTCCAGTATATGAGCCCAGAAGGGATAGGTAGAACACTGTACAGGTCGATGTTCATAGATCCCGCAGCCCTCAGATGTGAGAAAGATGCAGTCATTGCTTTCTGTCTCTTTCAATGAAACATGCGTGACATCTCCCATGGGCACAGGAATACAGTACTGTTCAAGAGTCTCTTTCAGGGTATTCCCGGTACCCTGTGCGATCCGCTTCAGGTCCTTCAACGAAAGGAACACGAATCCCGGTTCGACTGAACAGCAGTACCGGCAACCGGGTATACAGGAGAAGGTGAGACCATGTTCATACCAGCAATCCACTATTCAGTCCTTGTAGTATCAGCCACATAAAAAAATAGGGTCCTCGTTTGAGGACCCGTCAATTGGGGAGAGAAGGATTCGAACCTTCGAAGGTGTAACCAACAGATTTACAGTCTGCCCCCTTTGGCCGCTCGGGAACCTCCCCGTTTCTAACTAAGCAAGAGCCTAATGAAAACTTCCAACTTAGTCAATAGCCACCTGTCAGATTCGAACTGACGACCCCGAGATTACAAGTCACGTGCTCTGGCCAGCTGAGCTAAGGTGGCGTAACGAGGTGAACTATACGAAAAACCCCGCCGGTCTGTCAACCTTCTATTAATATTCTTCCAATAAATTTTCTATCTTCTCGATAGTCCGTTTATCGGCGCGGGAATGAATCGGCCATACATCATACTTCTGCTGCGCATACATGAGAAGCATCGCCGCTTCCTGTCTGTCACTCATCTTATTGAGTGCCACTGATGAATAGTGGGGCACATGCGATACACCGTAGGCTCCTTCATAGTAGAAATGCTTTTCGAACACATCGCTCTCCGACTTCCAATCCTTCTCGAACTTCTTTATCTTACTCGACCGCTTGGAGGCACTCCAGTCCCGTTTGTAGAGCATCTCGGCAAGAGCCTTGTAGTGCCCGTGGTAAAGCTTGTCGTCAGGGATCGTATCGATAGCCTTCCGGGCCATACTGATTGCAATATCCAGATCTCCATAGCTTAAGGGCCATCCGGGAAGCTTGAAATAAAGCTGCCCGATAACATACCAGCCGATAGTCTTATCCAGAACGCCCAGATCGTTGACGACATAACTGATGGTATCCTTTATCGGATTAGCCTTGCCCAGTGCATTCAGGGGTCCCTTTGTTTCGCCCCATCTGCCTATATTACTCGCTTTCCAGATATATGCATCAGGGTTTTCAGCGAGTGAAAGAGATGTATCAGCATACTTCTCTCCTGCTTCGAACAGTGCGAACAATTCATCTTCACTGGCACCCAACTCTTCCAGTTCATCCGCCTGATGGAGCACCACCTTTGAGAGTCTCCAGTACAGTTCACTCTGCTCCACCGGATCATTTGTCTCTTTGAGCGCTTTCTCGATGGCTGCCTGTTCATCTTCAAGACGATCATACATGTCAAGAAGATCTATTTCTTCAAGAGTATCAGCAAATGAGGCCCATAGGGAAAGAGAGGCAATCAGAGCTATAACAAGAACGCTCATCAATTTTTTCATAGCAAACTCCTAAGCAGGTTTTTTCTGTATAGTACAACAGTTGAAGAATAAGTCAATACAGGAGTGAGAAAAAGGGCTTGTTCACTCTCCGGATATGTCGGGCCTGAGAGAAGTAGTCGCCCCATGGTAGAGAGCGCGGGGGGAACCGAGAGATGATTCCCGGTAGAGAAGGATCATCACACGAACAGTACGCTCAGGCATTCCTTCGACGTCCGGTTCCTGTGAACAGAAAAGCGGTATCGAACCCTCTCCCGTGGCTTTTCTGAATGCCGTCGCCGGATTCATGCTTATCAGGTCCTTTGTCACGGTGAACTGAATGGAGACAACAGAAGCGCTCGTGATATCATTGACCTCAAACAGTTCATTCATCAGAGTGCCGACTTTTTCCTGCATTTCCTGTGGAGTGTCCTCCTGAAGCTGAGTGGCCCCTCTCAGTGCATACAACCTTTCCATACGTTCCCCTCCAACCGGGAGCTAGATGATCTCGATCGTCATCCCGTGTGCAGACAGCGAAGAGAGTATCTGCACGAGAACGAGCATAAAGGAACAGATGATCATATGCAAGAGCGTTTTCATGATCTTCCAGGCAAGGAGCATCCTGTCCTTGAACAGAATCAGTATGAGGAGAGTGAGAAGGTAACCGCCATACATGATCCCGGCAGAAGATAAGAGAGTGACAAGTGTAGTGGTGAACGAGCGAAAGAGTTCGGTCGTCCTGAGAAACAGATTGAATGAATATACACCGCCGGCGAACAGAACGATCAGCAGGTAGTACGAGTAGAGTTTTTCGCTGTATGCGTATAATCTTCTTGTCCGTATCATTGACTATAGTATATCATACTTCACGAGAACAGAGACATTACAGCAGAGACAATTTCTGCAGACTTTGTCGCACGGTTTTTACCGTGAAATATCATACCGTGTCATGCTGCTATGATGCGGATAAGGAAGGTATCACATTGAAACACTCATCAGAAACCCTGAAGAAGTACGGAATCTGTCCCCCGGACATGCTTATTCCGAATCCGAAGATCGACCTGGAAAAATGGGCAGTGGTCGCCTGTGACCAATATACCTCTCAGCCGGAATACTGGCAGAAGGCAGCCCGGATAGCCGGTGATGAGCCGTCGACACTTCACCTTATCTACCCTGAAGTCTTTCTCGAGGAGGAATCCCCCGAGACTCGCATCGAGTCAATCAACAGCACGATGAAAAAGTACCTCTCTGAAGGAATTTTCGACGAATATCCCGAGTCCTTCTTCCTGGTTCACCGGTCAACTGCCCAGGGCTCGCAGAGATGGGGCCTGATTGCGGCACTCGACCTTGAGCACTACAGCTATGCGAAGGATTCCAGAACCTGGGTGCGTGCGACCGAAGGAACAATAGAGTCCCGCATCCCTCCCCGAAAACTGATCCGTAAAGATGCCCCCCTTGAACTGCCCCATATTCTTGTCCTGCTCAGTGATGAATCCAGAAGCATCATCGAGCCGTTCACACAGAAGACCGATCAGCTGAAGAAAGTGTATGACACAGACCTTATGCTTGGCGGAGGGCACATCACGGGCTATGCGATACACTCTGAGGAACATCTGGAAAGTATAGCCGCCGCCTTTGAGCAACTGTTCCTGAAGGCAGACAGCGGCAATCCTCTCATCTATGCCATGGGTGACGGTAATCATTCTCTGGCAACGGCAAAATCGTGCTGGGAAGATCTCAAACAGACGCTCAGTCCTGAAGAACAGAAGGAACACCCTGCTAGGTATGCGCTGGTTGAACTGGAGAATATCTTTGATGAGGGGCTCACATTTGAACCGATTCACCGCGTCCTGTTCAACACAGACGAGAAAAGGTTTGTCCAGATTCTCTCAAAATACTGTGATTCGTATACACAGGAGCGTTATGAGGATGTTTCCTCTCTCATGGAAGCGATCGATGCCAGAAAAGAGGGACAGACTTTCGGTTACGCTGATGTTTCAGGTCTTTCCCTGTTCACCCTGCAGGGCGCCCATACATCTCTCGCTGCAGGGACCCTTCAACTTCTCATTGACGATATCACTCACGACGGCACAGTGGGTGTGGACTATATCCATGGAGAGCATGTCACCCGAGAGCTCGGAAGTAAAGAAGGGAATATCGGCTTGTTTCTTCCTGCGATTGAAAAGAGCACCTTCTTTGATTCCATCATACAGGACGGCGCCTTGCCGAGGAAAACATTCAGTATGGGAGAAGCGGACGAAAAGCGCTACTATATGGAAGCAAGACGGATCTCGCTCTGATAGGACTTCTATGGGGGCAGCGTCTGGTCATCAGCAGCTCCCTGTCTGATAAGCCGGGGGGGTGTTGTACTCAGATCCATGATTATGGAGGGAAACGCCCCCCTTCAATCCTTTTGAAAATCAGCGCAGGAGGACCGGGTCAGAGACTGTGGCAAGGGAGGATGAATATCCTGTGAAGTGATAGAATCAGGCATATCGCCCGTATTGAATTCTATGGACGGTTTATCTATGTCCGTCCCTTTCTGAGCTCCAAGGCCTAAGGTCCTGGCACCAAAGCCCAGAGGTCCGCAGGTCGTATCACAAGGCATGAAGACCACCCCTTCATATTCCTGGCACCCCGATACCGGCTTCGATTATCCGCACCTTATCATCCTATATGGATATGATTGTTCCCAATTACCCGTTTTCTCTTTGTTCTGAACCTTTTTACCAGATACATGACCAGCCAGATTCCTGTTGATACACCACAGGATAGCAGGAGGGAGACCAGCGGACTTCCTACCCATAGGAATACACGGTGCACCCATGTAATGGGCTCTGGTTCCTGAGGTGCATGATACTGCGGTAAATCAGGAGAAATATCTCGGGGAAAGATGAAGACCTGCTCTCCCTTTCTGGAATAGCCGACTGAATGCATGATCTCATTCAGTGCGGACTCATCTCTCACCTCACGACTCTGCCGGTACAGCGCGTCCACTTCCCTTTGCAGGAGTTCCATTTCACCGTCCCCTGCAGTCTGTTCGGTGTATACGCGTTCACTGGAAGATCCTGTGACAATCAGGAACCGTACCGTCTGGAGAAGAAGCGAAAGTAACATAGTAAAGATAATCAGAAGGAGAAAGGGATACACTGCCGTTTTTCTCATATACACACCTGTTTTAAAAGATACTACCATCTTTTCCAGGTTTTACAAAGGAGATACAGAGATTGCCGTTTGTTCCCGTTCTCCATTACTGCCATCACTACGACGGCCCCTTTGTAGGTCACAGTTTC